>Ga0156001_112_pt2 | contig 4230 bp, 5 predicted proteins | sample RifCSPlowO2_02_FD_107655 | JGI IMG/M metagenome (GOLD analysis project Ga0156001, IMG submission 107655) | Candidatus Roizmanbacteria bacterium RIFCSPLOWO2_02_FULL_37_19 | reverse complement strand
CTACATACATTTCATGCTTTGTAGTAGGTGAACCGTCTTTCCTATCATCATCTGCTTCATTAGATACGAGTTCCCATCCTTTAATATCAGCATGGTTTCTATGTGGAGAGAGATCTGTGGGTCTGAAAACAGCCTTAACCTTATTTGGGTTATATCCATTACGACCACGTTCAATTGTCATGGTGTTATTATACTATAAGATATATATACTTCAACATTTATAGTATTTTTGAGGTAATTTGCTTTCTGAACTCTTCTGGGGAAAATTTTTTGCTTCGTTCATATGCTTTCTCTCCCATTTTTTTTCTAAAAGAGTCGTCAATAAAATATTTCTGTATAGCTTCAGCGATTTTTGCTGGATCATGGGGGTCTGCAAAAATCGCTGTATCTTCAGCAACTTCATGAAAAACAGGTATATCTGATAATACTGACGGACATTTTTGAGTTGAGGCTTCAAGATAAGATAAACCAAAACCTTCATCTCGTGAAACCAACACATTACACACAGCGCTTTGATATAATGAGATTAATGTTTCGTCTGAAACATATCCTGGAAAAACAAAGCGACTATCGTTTCTAACTTCTTGAATGAATTGATGAAATTCTTCTAATTCGGGATGCTTATAGTTGGTATTTTTTTCGTCATCCTGAATCCGCCGATTGGCGGATTTCAGGATCTCGAATTCTTTTCCCACAAACAAGCACGTCATATTAGCTTGTTTTATTGCTTTTGCGAGGTTAACAAGGTTTTTATTCCAGTTAGCGTCACCCACGTAGAGAGCGAATGGAGATTTGAGACCGCCGGCTGGCGGTGAAATTTGAGAATTAATTTTCAAATCTCCAATCTCATTTTTCAAATCAAAAAAAACTTTTTGGGTTGTCGGATAAACAACATCGACTTTATCATTTTCAATACCCAAATACTTCATAATATCCCTTTTTGAATGCTCTGAAATTGTGATGATTTTATCGTAATGTTTAAGCGCCCGTTTATTTTTCCACAGAGCGATGCTTCCTCGGATCCCTGGCGGGAAATGTTCGGGAAATTTGACCGGGATAACATCGAAAATTATTACATGTTGTTTATGAGCTATCTTTTTATTCGTTATTGGCTCTTCAAAGGGCTTCCAAAAGGGAATAATGAGCGTATCATTTTTTGAGACATTTTTGAGGTTAGAAATGAATTCAGCCTGACCAGCTAAATTTTCCTTAAAAATTTGAAGGACGCGTCCTCCACCACGAAACGCACCTATTTTGTCTTGTTCTGAAGGATCAAAAATAATAATCCTAGTCATTTTAATACTTTTTTCTTTCTCAATTTTTCATAAAGTAAAATATACGCAAACCAATAGCGAAGTGCTGAAAAGAGCGAGAAAATAAACCCTGGAAATCCATCCATGAAACCTTTATGCCTGAAATATGTTTTTAAAAACCACCATTTAGGAAGGATGATAAAGTATTTTAAGAAATTTATCACAGAAGGTTTTACGCCATCTTTTTGCATAATATCTGCTTCGAGTATCGAGTAGCGTATAAGTCCATTCTGGATATATGCGTCAAATGTTTCGTAGGGATAGTGGAGGAGATCTGATTTCAAATAACCAATTTCCCCATTAATCTTAACTTGTTCATGCACGCTCTCGCACGGGAACTTAGCAACGCCGTTTTTATAGAAACGGATAGTGTAATCAGGATATTGTCCGCCTTTATGAAGCGGTCGACCGAGGAAGTAATTGAGTCGAGGGATCCAATACGCAATCGTTTCTTCCTTGTCATCCTGAATCCGCCGGCTGGCGGAATTCAGGATCTCGTTCTTCAATTCTTCCGTTACTACCTCATCCACGTCTAACTGAAGTATCCAATCTTTAGTGCATCGATCCAGCGCCTTTTGCTTGTTTTTGTGAAACATCGGTGGATTATCGGTGACGTGGACTTTGACCTTATTGTCGGTATCTAGTTTTTTTATGACATCGACCGTCTTATCCGTTGATGCTCCATCAACAACCACAATTTCATCAACCCAGTTATAAACTGCTTTCAAGCACCGTTCGATATTTTTTTCCTCGTTGTGCGTGGCTATAGCGACAGAAAGGGACATAAGAACATTATACTATGTATTTGAAATTTGAGTCCGCCAGTTGGTGGAGAGATGTGAGAATAGGCTTTTAGTATATTACTTCTGCAATTCTAGGGCCATTAAGACCTTCGACTGTATTCATTGCGTTTTCAAGAATAGACGTAGGATCAGTGTCAAATAGCTCAGCTAACCATAAATCAAGGTTAAATGCAGTTCCGTCCGGATTCATAGTGTGTCCTGGGATAGTATTTATCCTGACGACTTTTTCGACATGATCACCCACAAGCGGTAAGAGTAGCGCTCCGGCTTCCTGGACAATACGCGCTGCTTCTTCAGGAGCAACTTGCAGTTCGGGTAAGCCTGGAAGTTTACCTTCAGACCATAACCTGAAGAATCCGCAGTCAAGTATGCCATGATGACCACCATGAACTCCTGGAGTAAAACCTATACTTTGAATTCTACTAACTGTAGTTCGTAAACCTTCTGCAGAACCATCTCTTAAAACCACAGCTGCAACTCCATAAGCTCCACCCTGAATCTTTGGACCTGGATTTGAGGTTAGTAATCCATCTTCATCAGGCCTACCGTCCACACAATTGGCGATCTTTAATCCTGAAACAGGTACAAGAAGACCAGAATCTCTTCTTTCCACTCTCCAACCACGAGATTCCGCATAGGTTTTCCACTGTGCGATTTGAGCTTCAGTAAAAGCAGAGCTTGGAAGTTGTTTAGCACGATCAGAGCCGTTTTCTGCCATATGTGTATTATAATTAACAATTAAAGGATTTTGTAGTATATTATTTCTCACTTTTTCTGTCAATATGCAAAAAGACTTTTCTCAAGCCCAGAAGTATCTCTTAAGTCTTATTCCAAAAGGGGACTATGTCTTTCCTGGGGAAATAGGACTGAAGCGTATGCAAGCCCTCCTCGAAGAGCTCGATAATCCTCAGTCGCATTATATCACTGTACATATCGCGGGAACCTCTGGTAAAGGATCAACCTGTTATATGATTGCAAAAATTCTTGAATCAGCAGGTTACAAGACCGGTCTCACAGTATCACCTCATATTGTTTCTATACATGAGCGAATGCAGATTAACAGCACGATGATTTCAGACGAAGAATTTGCTCGTATTGTCTTTGATCTGAAACCCACTTTTGAAAAAGTATCTAAGGGTAAATATGGAGAAGTTAGTTATTTTGAAGCTCAGATAGCTATTATTTTCGAATATTTTAAGCGGCAAAACGTCGATATTGTTGTGGTTGAAACCGGGCTTGGTGGTACGTATGATGCAACAAATGTATTAAACTCAATAATTTCTGTTATCACGCCAATCGGTTACGATCATACAGATATTTTAGGAGAAACATTGACAGAGATAGCAGGAAATAAAGCAGGTATTATCAAAGACTCAAATAGAGTTGTTGTTTCTGGTTTGCAAGAGGAAGAAGCTGAGGAGGTACTCCGAAATAGAGCTCAACAAATGGGTGTTGTATGTGTTATGGAAGATGAAAATTTTCAGATTACTGTAAATCTTCAATCGGAAGAAGGAATAGATTTCAATTATACGAATGATTATTACAATACCGTATTTAACAATCTTGAGTGCAAGCTTCTTGGCGCACATCAAGCTCACAATGCGGCACTTGCTATAACTGCTTGTCTGGAGCTTCGAGATGTAGGCTATGAAATTGATGAAAAAGCTATTCGAAAAGCGTTGAAGGAAGTAAGAATTCCTGGGCGATTGGAGATCATCAAAAAAAACGATAAAACGTATATTTTAGATGGTGCCCATAATGAGGAAAAGGTAAAAGCTCTCGCAAATGCTTTACAAAATATTTGGCCACAAAAAAAGTTCACAACAATTTTTGCAAGCAAAAAAGATAAGGATGTAGATAAAGAAGCAGAGATACTCATCCCATATATAGAAAAGCTTATTGCAACACGTTACACCATCATGATGCATGCAGGAAAATATTCTGCTCTAGAGCCCCAAACTATTGCTGAGGCTTTTAAAGGAGTTGGGTATAAAGGGGAGGTAGAAGTGTTTGAGAATCCAAAAGAAGCAGTGGATAAAGTGAGTGATGATGTTGTTTTAGTTACCGGCTCTTTATATTTGGTATCTGAAATACGGAATATGCTTTGTTGAATT
>Ga0156001_123_pt1 | contig 108365 bp, 100 predicted proteins | sample RifCSPlowO2_02_FD_107655 | JGI IMG/M metagenome (GOLD analysis project Ga0156001, IMG submission 107655) | Candidatus Roizmanbacteria bacterium RIFCSPLOWO2_02_FULL_37_19 | reverse complement strand
AATTCGAACGCATTTCAAAGAATCGTGTTAGCTCGCCCCGCCACGGCGGGGTTCGCTACTCCAGCGCGGCGCCCCCACCCGCCGCGCTTCCGTTATTTTTTGCGCGCGCGATTTTGCCCGCCTTCGGCGAGCATTAACGAATTAAAAATTTTCTTCGGTAAGCCACGACCAACCTTGAGAATTCCATCTTTTTCTGCTCTCTTCAATCATATTTTCTGCCGCTTGTTGAACATCTGTTCTAAACCGGCGTTGACTGATATCTCTAATCATCTTTAATTTTAAAAACCACTCTCTTAGTTTATCTTCACCTACTTGTTCTTTAGTATAACAAAGAATTGTTTCACCAGCGAACGCTCTTACATGAGAAGCAGGTTCTGGAACAAGAACGTCAACATTGCCAAAACTTACCGTCATTGTTGGCAACGCAAAAAATAGATCGCTTCCTTTTATAAAATCCCACACTCCTATTCCGTATGTTTGTGAAATCTCTCCTGCAATTTGTGCAGGAAGATTTATTTTAAAAGGATGAGGTATTTGCGTTTTGGGACCGGCGTATTTTTCTTGCCTGACTGAAATATCTATATGCGGTTGATCTCCTAACAATTCTGGGCCAAAAATTGGAATCCCTGTGTAACCAAAACCTGCTTCATCAACAAGTCGACAATCTTCTGTTTGAAGTCCCCACGTAAAAACCTTTTCTTCAAAAAATTTCCCAAGTTTGGGTTTTAATGATTCTAATATTTCCAGCTGTCTTTCTGGAGTGATGTTGTTTTCTCTCATCGAAAATATTATAACATATCTTATTGAAAAGTAAGAAAAAGTATTGTATTGTTCTATTATGGATACATATTTATCAGTAAAAGAGATCGCTAAAATTTTCAAGATTACCGAAGTAACAGTAAGAAGATGGATAAAGCGCGGCTGGTTGCAATCTATTAAAATTGGCAAAATGTATCGGATAAAAAGTAAAGATTTAGATAAATTGGGAAAACAAAAGAGATAGCTCATTAAAATTTTTGCGTTTTTCTTTGTTCCGCTTTCAGCGGAATGTCCGAGCCGACTTTTTCGGAAGCGCGGCGGGTGGGGGCGCCGCGCTGGAGTAGCGAACCCCGCCGTGGCGGGGCGAGCTAACACGATTCTTTGAAATGCGTTCGAATTTGTTCAAAAACGTTCACCAAAAAGGAAATCGAGTTGGAAGTGGGGGCAGCGCTGGCTGCGCCCCCCTACGCAGACAGCGCTGCAAAGGGGAAATTCAAATTCGCCGAGAGCCGCCGTAAAAAAAGAATGAAGAAAAACGCAAAAATTAAAGAACTCAAAGGAAACAAAAACATGATTAAATATATTTCATACTGCCGAAAATCAACTGACGAAAAAGATAAACAAGTTTTATCTATTGAAGCGCAAATTGCCGAACTCAAGGAGTTTGCCAAAAGAGAAAACTTATTTATCACCGAATTTATCACCGAAGCAAAAACCGCCAAAGTCCCCGGAAGGGAGCAATTTGCGGAGGTACTAAAGAAAATCGAGAAAGGCCAAGCCAACGGAATTTTATCATGGCACCCCGACCGTTTAGCCAGAAATTCTATTGACGGCGGAAAAATAATTTATCTTTTGGATACCGGCAAACTCCTTGATCTAAAATTCCCCTCGTTTTGGTTTGAAAGCACGCCACAAGGCAAATTTATGCTCTCAATCGCCTTTGGCCAATCAAAATATTATGTGGACAACCTATCCGAGAATGTAAAACGGGGAAATCGGCAAAAACTCCGTAACGGCGTTTGGCCAAGTAAAGCCCCTTATGGATATATCAATAATCCCAAAACGAGGGGAATAGATATTGATGAAGAAAAATCAAAAGTCGTTAAAAAGGCATTTCAGCTTTTTGCTGAAAGCGGAAGATCGTTTGTAGAGATTTCAAAATTCCTGCATAAATTCGGCATAAAAAAGTTAGATGGTGAACCGGTAAAAGTTGATCAAGTTAAAAACATGCTCACCAATAAATTTTATCTGGGCATTATAAATTATGCCGGAGAATATTATCAAGGCTCTCACAAAACCTTTATCAGCAAAAAGCTGTTTGACGAAGTCCAAAAACAAGTTGAAAAAATCGAAAGACCAAGAAACAAAGGACATGACTTTGCTTTTTCTGGTTTGGCAATTTGCGGCGAGTGTGGGGCCGCAATCACGGCGGAAACCCATACGAAAATTTATCCCAAAACCAGAGGTGAAGTCCAATATATTTACTATCGCTGTACTAAAAAACTAAAACCTTGTAATCAAAAATATATCAATGAGCCTAATCTTGAAGAACAATTAAGACAAATTGTCCGTGATTGCGGCTTGCACGAAGGCTGGGAACCATATTTTGAAAGGTGGATAATCGAAGCAAAAGAAAAAGACAAACTGACTGTTATTTCTGAAACAAATCAGGTAAATGACCGAATTCAAGAAGCCGAAGTCAAGCTTAACCGGCTTCTTGACGGTTATTTAGAGCAAGTTATTGAGCCGGAAATTTACAAACAAAAGAAGAACGAATTGTTTGACGAAAAACTAAAACTAGAGGAGAAAAAATCGCAAATTGCCAAAAACGGTAACTCTTGGCTCGAACCAGTCAGAGAATTCGTAAATTGCGCCTTACAGGCGCAAAAAATCGCGCGCGTAAAAAATAATTGCCATGATTTATCAATCATGGCAAAAAAAGTCGGCTCGAACTTCTTTTTAAGAGATCGGCGGCTCTCGGCGAATTTGAATTTCCCCTTTGCAGCGCTGTCTGCGGAGGGGGGCGCAGCCAGCGCTGCCCCCACTTCCAACTCGATTTCCTTTTTGGTGACCCCGACGGGATTCGAACCCGTGATCTCCACCTTGAAAGGGTGGCGTCCTAACCGCTAGACGACGGGGCCGATTCAAAGTTGCAATAAGTTCAAACCAGTTGAAATACGTTGGAATAGGTTCCTATATTCTAACATATAAGAACCACACTAAAAGAATCGCTACCTATTTCATCCTATTCAAACTTATTCTAATCTATATAGGCCTCGTTACACTTTCTTCCTCATTTTCTCAAGAAATTCCTGCGCTATTTCCTTCCCTCCTAATCCAAATGCCAGCCCTCCAGCCAATGAAATCATTATTACAATTCCTGTAAAGAGAATCCGAATAAGATCCTGCGCAACGCCCAGTTGATCAAGAACAACCAAAATAGTAAAGAACACTATTGCATATTTTGCAAGAGCAGCAAGTGTCCTGGCTGATGAGGCATCTATTGATTTCATTCCGTGACGAACAAGATCGTATGCAAGATTAGAGAATATAAGACCAACAAATCCTATAACAACAGCTACAATTACGTTTGGTAAGTAATACAATAGTTGTTGTAATACCTCTGTAACTTTTGGTAGTCCCCAGATTTCTGAAGCAGGAATTAAAAAGAGCAAAACCACTGCCCATCCGATAATTTCAACAACGATATCCCGCCATATTTTAATATCCTGATCATTGCCAAGTTTTGCATTTTTAATGATGGTACCAATTCTAAAAAAATTAGAGAGTGTTACAACAAGCTTTTTTACGATCTGTGAAAGAATTACACCAATTGAAAAGATAAGAATTCCTCCTACTAGATTTGGTAGATATACAAGAAAGCTTGTAAAAAAAGATTCAATTACAATTTCAAGTGAATTAAATAAAAACATAGCTCACCTCCTTCCTAACCTTAACAGGAGTATACTCAATTCTACTGACACTATCAACTCGGTTCAACATTTTGAAAATGTTTAAGAGACTTAAGACTCATGTCTGAGTTAAGTTCAATTGAAATTACCTCGATACGAAATTTTTTAAAGTGCAAGTCTTTCTCTTTTATATACATCAAAGCAGCCTGTTGAATTCTTTTAATTTTATAAAAACTGACAGATTCATACGGTCTACCAAATTTATTACTTGTTCTAGTTTTAACTTCTATAAAACAAAGTAAATCTTTATACGTGGCAATGATATCAATTTCACCATAACGTGTTCTAAAATTAGAGGAAAGAATAGAATAATGTTTAGACTTTAAATAGTTACGAGCAAGTTCCTCGCCATAAGCGCCGAGAGGCAGATTCATGAAGCGTATAAATTGTCTTTAATTTCTTTCTGAGATTTGCCCCTAATAAAATAAATTTTGGCTCTTTTTGATTTACCCTTCTTTTCAACCTCAATTTTTTCAATAAATGGTGAGATCACTGGAAAAATTCTTTCGACGCCTATGTTACTTCGTGTTACCTTGCGAACCGTAAATGATTTATTTTCTCCATGACCTCTGATCTTCATTAAAATACCTTCAAAAATCTGATTTTTCTTTTTATCTTTTTCCTTGAATGAATAGTGAATCTTTATAGTATCACCGACATTCATACTCACATCTTTTATTTTGATTGTGTTTGCCATAGAAAGCTATTGTAACATTTACATACTCTTTACACAAGCAGTAATGAACTCAAGAAACAGTGGATGTGGCTTTAGAGGACGGCTTTTATATTCAGGATGTCCTTGTATCCCAATATAAAAAGGGTGTTTATCTTTGGTTAGCTCTATAATTTCAGCCAGTCCCTCAACCTTAGAACGTGCTGAAATATGCATCCCTTCTTTTTCAAATGGTTGTGTATATTCATCATTAAATTCATATCTATGTCTGTGCCGTTCGCTTATCAGAAATTTCTCAGGTTTAATATACCCATCATGTGATGAATAGATTTCATCTGCGAATGATCCTTGCTTTATGATAGCTTCCCAAGCACCTAGCCTCATAGTTCCACCATATGCCCTTCTTTCGATTATTTCCTTTTGAGCAGGGATGATGTGAATAATAGGATCTGGAGTATTTGGATCGTTTTCCTCAGTGTTTGCTTTGTGCAATCCCAATACATCTCTGGCAAAGCTTATAGCCGCCAACTGCATACCATAACATAGACCTAGATAAGGAATTTTATGCTCTCGAGCATAGCTCGCTGCTTGAATCATACCTTCAGCTCCACGCTCGCCCCAACCTATTGGAACAATAATGCCATCTACTTTTTGTATAAATTTTTCTATGCCTTCTTTTTCCACCTTTTCAGCGTCAATCCAATCAACTTCAGATTCAATATTGTGCGCCCAACTTGCATGATCTATAGCATCGAATAAAGCTGCGTAGGAATCACGTAATTGATATTCACCTGTGGCAAAATACTTACCAACAATTGCTATTCGAATTTTCTTATTCTTTTTTACCTGTACCTTTTCAACAAATTTATTCCATTCGTTTAGTTGAGGTTGAATATGCTTAATGTTAAGTTTAAGTAAAATTCTTGCAGCAAGATTTTGTTTGTGTAAAATCAAGGGAATTTCATACACAGAACTAACGTCATAACTTGTCATAACATCTTCTTCCATAAGATTACAAAACAAGGAAAGACGCTCTTTACGACGTTTATCTAATGGCTTGTGTGATCGGGCTATGAGGATATCAGGCTGAATTCCTAAGGAATTTAGAGTTCTCACCGAAAGTTGAGCAGGCTTGGTTTTTGGCTCACCAAGATGCTGCGGATTAGGAACATAACTCACATGAATATGTAAAACATCTCCTGGCTTTCTAAACGAAAGCATACGAGCCGCCTCATAATATAAAGCGTTTTGATATTCGCCCACTGTCCCTCCTAGCTCAATAAGACCTATTTCCCCGCCCTGATCTTTAATAACTTTGTCAATACGGCGTAGTATTTCGTCTGTTACATGAGGAATCGCCTCAACATCTTCTCCATCATATTCAAATCTTCTTTCTTTATCTATTACATACTTATAAATTTGACCGATAGTAATAAAATTACCACGCGACATATTTTGGTCAAGAAATTTCTCATAGCTTCCTATATCCATATCAGCTTCAGTGCCATCTTCACATAAAAATACATCTCCATGTTCAATTGGATTTATAGTGCCTGCATCAATATTTAAATAATTCTCGCATTTTATAGGAACGACTTTATGACCAGAAGATTTAAGAAGTAGGCCTATTGATGCAGAGGTAATACCTTTCCCAAGACCAGAAATAACTCCACCGGAGATAAATATGTATTTAGGCATAAGAAAGCATAATAAATAGAGGAGTAAAAATCAATAGCATGCTATGTCTTTGATATAATAATCAGATCTCTGTCCATTCGGGACTAGGGAGTACGTTGACAATCGTGACTTCGCAAAAGTCGCAGAAAGGACCTATCGTGTCTTCCGCAAGCACGCAGGATTACGTCTCCGAGGAGGGGACCCTGCAACACAAGATCGCTGTGCTCGTTCTGGTCGTGTCGCCCCTTGTTGGACTGGTCTACGCCCTCTACACCCTGTGGGGAGATCGAGCAACTTGGCTCGACGTAGCTCTCCTTATCGGGGGGTGGCAACTGACCGGACTGGGCGTCACTATCGGCTTCCACCGCATGCTGACCCACGACGGGTTCAAGGCAAAGTGGTATGTGAAAGCATTCTTCCTAGCGCTGGGCTCCATGGCATTTGAGGGAGCTGCTGCGATATGGAAGGCTATCCATACCATCCACCATAAGTACTCAGACAAGGAAGGCGACCCACATAGCCCGCTCCAGGGGTTCTGGTACGCCCACATGTGGTGGCTTTTCACCGGACCTACGCCTGCGGAACGTCGATACGCGCGCACCTTCATGTCGAAAGACCCCATGCTGGCCTTTTTCAGTAAAACGTTCCCGCTGTGGTGCGTCGTCAGTCTGGTGGTTCCGTTCCTCATTGGAGGAATCTCCGGATACTGGGGCAACACGCATGCGTGGAGCTGGGGCTCTGCATGGCAGGCATTCGTCTGGGGTGGACTCGTCCGCGTTGGTCTTACCAACCACGCAACATGGAGCGTGAACTCAGTCTGCCACACATGGGGATCCAGAATGTTTATTACGAGCGATCGAAGTATGAACAACTGGATCGTCGCGCTTTTCTCAGCAGGGGAAGGATGGCATCACAACCATCACAGATTCCCGAGAAGTCCTCGGCATGGCCTCGCATGGTATCAGTTCGATCCTTCGTGGATCGTTATCTGGTGCATGTCCAAGGTCGGTCTTGTGTGGGGACTTGAGGAGACGCTACCGAACTGGAGGTCGGAAGTGCTCTCCTAGAGGAAGCGAAAGCGAAGTCACGAGGGTGAAGAACAAGCTGTAGGCAGCTTATTTTGCGGTTTGGCCACCTGCGTGCCATATTCCGCGAGTCAGCTCGCCTTTGTTTTTCATCTTCGTCCTTTGAAGATAACATTTATTCAGAGGACGGGGATGAAGATTCAATTTCATTCAATTTCCACGCAGCAAAATCACATTTTGGATAGTTAGAACAACCATAAAATCTTTTCTTTCTTTTGGTAAACCTCACAATGATGTCCCCGCCTTTACATTTAGGACATTTTTGATCCACTTTCTGCATAAAATTCTTAGTGTATTTACAATTCGGATAATCAGAACAGGCTAAAAATTTCCCAAACTTAGAAAACCGAATAACTAATGGATGTTCAGATTCAGGGCATTTTTCATTTGTTTCTTCTTGTACATCAATATGACCTTTACTGTTCTGTTCTTTAACGATGTTTTTCTCAAGAGGTTTATAAAACTCGGTGAGAGTTTTTATCATATCGTGTTTGTTTTCTGCAATTTTATCGAGCTTATCCTCCATTTCAGCAGTAAAATCAACGGTAAAAAGATCAACAAAGGCTTTTGAGAGATAATCACTCACAGCTTTACCCAAAATAGTAGGAAAAAATCTACCCTCCATTTTTTCTACATAATTTCTCGTTTCAATAGTAGAAATTATCGGAGCATAGGTTGACGGTCTCCCTATTCCACGTTTCTCGAGTGTTTTAATAAGCGATGCCTCAGAATACCGAGGCGGGGGTTGTGTAGCAGATTCAACAAAATCTATATTATTGAGACTAATTTCATCTCCTTCTTTCTTGGAAAATGTGATTGTTCCGTATTCAATTTTTGGATAAAGTTTAAGATACCCGTCAAACATTACTTGTTCTTGCTTTGTTTTAAAAATATATCCTTTCTTGCCTTTAATGCTTATCGATAATGTTTTGATTTGAGCATCTTTCATTTGTGTTGCAAGTGCTCTATTTAGAATAATACTGTAAAGTCGCTCGTGTCTACTTGTTATACCTTTTTCTCCAGAAATCTGGCGAGTAACATCGGTTGGTCGTATTGCCTCATGAGCTTCCTGAGCACTTTTCGTAGAAGTTTTATATAATCTTGGGCTTTCAAGAACATACTGATTTCCATATTTTTCTCTAATAAATTCTGATGCTTGCTGAATAAATTTTGGGGAAATAGTTACAGAATCAGTCCTATGATAAGTGATCATACCTTTTTCATATAAATTCTGAGCAAGTCTCATGGTCTGCTTGGAAGAATATCCCAGTTTTCTTGCTGCGTCTTGCTGAAGTGTTGATGTTATATAAGGAGGAGCAGGACTTCGAGAAGAAACTTTTTCTTGAATGCTTTCTATAGAAAACGTATCTGATTCAATATCTTTAGTCAGACTTTCAACATCCTTTTTGAGAATAGACGTTTTGGTGTATGTATAATCTCCATCAAATAGATTGACGGTAAATTTTTGTTCGTATTTCTGGTCATCTTTTGCATGGAGTTGAGCCTCAAGAACATCATCTCCTGTATCGTCGCTCTTAAAACGTCCAGTACCCCTAAAGAAGACTTCTGATGCAAATTTTTCAATTTCCTTCTCCCTCTCGACGATAAATCTTAACGCAACGGTCTGAACCCTACCTGCGGAAAGCCATCTCTTTCCTATTTTCTTCCATAAAAGAGGGGAGAGCTTGTATCCTACAATTCTATCGAGAATACGTCGAGTTTGTTGAGCGTCAATTAAGTTAAAATTTAACTCGCGAGGTAATTTTAAAGCTTCTTCTAAAGCGTCTTTGGTTATTTCATGAAAAACAATTCTTTTAAGTTTATTCTGTTTCTTAAGTGTGCTCTGTGGCCAATCCTCTTTAATATATCCAAGAATTTGAGCGATATGATAGGCAATTGCTTCCCCTTCTCTGTCCGCGTCAGTTGCAAGAATGATAGAAGATGCTTTCTGAGCTTGCTTCTTAATTTTTTCAATGGTTTCTTTTTTTTCCTCGTTTAAAACATAGTCTGGCTTGAAACCATGCTCAAGGTCTATTCCTATTTTTTTTTGCGGCAAATCTCGAACGTGACCAATGGTAGCTTCGACCTGATATTCGTTGCTCTTAAGATACTTATTAAATGTATTTGCTTTGGTCGGAGATTCTACAATGATTAGATCCATATTAGGTATTAGGTATTAGGTATTTCGTTTTAGGTATTACGTATAATGCCATAGGAAACTTGCCCATGTCTCTTGATAGTAATAAAAGATAAAACAAATTGCAATAGATCAAATACAGGGGGTCAAAAGAATTAGATCCTTAATACATAATACGTAATACATGCTATTCTTAAGTTTCAATTTGCGGGATATTGAATCATCCATTAGTACGCATAGGCTAAATCCATTACTGGACTTACACCATGCGCCTATCAACCCGGTCATCTACCGGGGGATTTATCCCCGATTAAATCGGGGGTGGATTCCTCATCTTAAAGTAAGCTTCGTACTTGAGATGCTTTCAGTACTTATCTCATAGGAATATAGCTACTCAGCAATGCCCTTATAGGACAACTGATACACCAGGGATTCCCTCTTCTCGGTCCTCTCGTACTAGAGAAGAGCCTTTTCAAGAATCCAAACGCCTGCACCGGATAGAGTCCGAACTGTCTCACGACGTTCTGAACCCAGCTCGCGTACCGCTTTAATGGGCGAACAGACCAACCCTTGGGACCTGCTACGGCCCCAGGATGCGATGAGCCGACATCGCATGATAATCCATTATTACTAATGGCGCGGACTATATCTTCACCCAGATATCTGAAATCTGGGGGTGACGTATTAGCTCAATTTTTTATTGAACTCTCCCCGATTAAATCGGAGAAGTCTCTACGGGGTCATAACTCAAGTTTATACTTCATTGAAGGTATAAGATTTTTACCAATAAGATCATGTAATCTTGGTAAGCTAGATTTTAGAAAACGAATTCTAAAATTAGCCATCTCCAAGAATAGACCCTATGATAACAGATTTTTGAGCTCGAGTTAGACTTCCCACGGTATTGTCCATAATAACGATGATATTCTATCATCGGGCATTTATGGAGTCCACCGTTATAAGTCACATTTTTTTATCAGTATTGCTACTGAAGGCACCCCAATTATTTGGCTCATAAGGTGCCGAACCTCCCCGTCGATGTGAACTCTTAGGGGAGACCAGCCTGTTATCCCCGGGGTAGCTTTTATCCGATAAGCCCCACCGGTAATCATAACCGATCGGGGGATCACTAACGCCTCCTTTCGGATCTGCTCGGATTGTATTCCTCACAGTTAAGCTGGCTTATGCGTTTACACGTACATTCCGATTTCCATCCGGAAAAAGCCAACCTTTGCGCTCCTCCGTTACCCTTTTGGAGGAAACCGCCCCAGTTAAACTGACCACCTACTACTGTCCCCCGATTAAATCGGGGTAAGACTCAAAATTATCAAAGAGAGGTGTTTCATTGGTGTCCGGCATTGCTGCCAAAACTCCCTCCTACGCTAGACAGTTAATAATTTCTTGTCAATAATAAGCTTCAGTAAAGCTCCCGGGGTCTTCTTGTCCTGGTGCAGGAAGGCCGCATCTTCACAGCCATTTCAATTTCGCCGAGCAATGGTTCAAGACAGTTTCCATCTTATTACGCCATTCATGCAGGTCGGAACTTACCCGACAAGGGACTACGCTACCTTAGAACTCTCAGAGTTAGAGCTGTCGTTCACCGGAGCTTGAATCAGAGCCTTTCCCGATATTACTTTCGTGATATCGGGATTAACCCCGATCCTTAACTTACCGGCACTGGACAGGCCTCACCCCCTATACTTCCCGTTTCCGGTTTGCAGGGAGCTGTGTTTTTGGTAAACAGTTAGATGGAAATCATTTGCTGTGTCCCGCCAAAGGCGGGAAGGACATCTCCAAAGTTACGTCCAGCTGATTTGCCGAGTTCCTTGAACCACCATTACTCGATTGCCTTAGTATACTCTACCAGTCCACCTGTGTTGGTTTGCGGTACGGATCCTTATAAAACTCCTTTTATACCTTTTCCCGGAAACTTAACGCATCGAGCTCCCCCAATAAAATCGGGGTCGCATTCATGGCTCGGTCCCACCAATTGGTGGTGCTTACCATTTAGACCCTCATATAGAAGGCTTCGATTATCAGATTTCGTTAGTATAAAAGTAGTAACGCTTTATAAAGAGTAGCTGAATATTAACAGCTTGGACATCGAGACTCGCCTATCGGCAGAGCCCTTAGATCCGACTAACCCTCAGCCGATGTACGTTGCTGAGGAAACCTTGGACATACGGCATCCCGCATTTTCAGCGGGAGAATCGCTACTTATGCCAGCATTCTCACTCCCGTTAACTCCAACCCACCTTACGGTAGATCTTCATCGTACACGGGACGCTCCCCTACCACACTTGTGCAAAGCACAAGCATCTCCATCTTCGGTAGATTATTTAAGCCTCGATCATTTTCGGCGCAAGACCTCATCCCCGATTAAATCGGGGCTATTACGGTGAGCTGTTACGCTTTCTTTAAAGGATGGCTGCTTCTAAGCCAACCTCCCGGCTGTCTTTGAAATCTCACTACCTTTCCCACTTAATAACCATTTAGAGACCTTAGATGGGAGTCTGGGCTGTTTCCCTTTCGACCACGCTAGCTTATCCTAGTGAGTCTGACTCCTCCCGCCAAAACACGACTGTATTCAGAGTTTGATTAATCCAAATTGTACTAGACTCTCTGGACTATTCAGTGCTTTACCCCAGGTGTTTTATGAGCAGGAAGGCTATACCTAAATATATCTCGGGGAGAACCAGCTATCTCTGGGTTCGATTAGCATATTACCCCTAACCACAGGTCATCCCATATCATTTCACCGATAACGGGTTCGGGCTTCCTCCCGCCTTTCGGCGGGATTCACCCTGCCCATGGTTAGATCACCCAGTTTCGGGTCTTTCAAAAGCTACCAACGCCCTATTCAGACGTTCCCGCCTTTCGGTGGGATTGCTTTCGCTATGGCTACCCAACTTTTTATTGGTTAACCTTAAGCAGCTCTTGAAAACTCGCTGGCTCATTCTTCAATAGGCACGCGATTACCCCGATTAAATCGGGGCTCTCACTGCTTGTTAGCTAGCGGTTTCAGGTTCTATTTCACTCCCCTCGCCGGGGGACTTTTCACCATTCCCTCACGGTACTGGTTCACTATCGGTTAATTTGAGTATTTAGCCTTAGAGCATGACCGCCCTAGCTTCCCACAAGGTTTTCCGTGTCCCGTGGTACTTGGGAAATTCCGCTTACACTTTTCTTCTTTTAACTACAAGACTATCACTTTCTTTGGTTGTCCTTTCCATGACATTCATCTAGAAAAAAAGTGTAGGTATGCAGACTCCCGCAACCCCCCGATTAAATCGGGGTTTAGGCTCCTCCGCTTTCGCTCGCCGCTACTGACGGAATCTCGCTCAACTAAACTTGCGTCTAATTGAGACATTTTGATTTCTTTTCCTCCGGTTACTGAGATGTTTCAGTTCACCAGGTATCCTCCCCCGATAAAATCGGGGGTCACTGATATTACTATCAGTGGGGTTATCCCATTGGGAAACCGCCGATTGTAATGTCTGTTAGGAGACTTATCGACGATATCGTGTCCATACACACGTCCTTCCTCGGCTCAAATTACCTAGGCATTCACCACTAGCTTTAATTACAATATCCCGCAAATCAAAACTTAAGATTTGATTTGCATTAATTAATTGCGTTCTTCCTGTTTAATTGTCAAAGTGCGGTGGACCCGAGGGGATTTGAACCCCTGACCTCTCGGATGCAAACCGAGCGCTCTGGCCAGCTGAGCTACAGGCCCAAAAAGGTTAAAATAGACTCAACTTATTCGTGCACTTACTTAAATCAACACAACTTTCGCTGTTGATCGAAGGCTGATAGGAGACGTTTGTGCACGCTCCGAATGCCTAGCGACACTGCTTAGTTCTATTAAGCATAAAATAGGTAGTGTTATGGTATCAAATACAGTAAAGCTTGTCAACAGTTTTTAAAATTAATTCGTCATCCCTGAAGCTACAGGAGAATCTTAATTTGTATTAATGGATTTTTTGCGCTTTATTTTTCCAAAGACTTTAAGATCGATCATAGAGCGACGAAGAGTTTGAAGCGCCTGCTGGCGCTGTGTTTCGTCTGAAGTCTCAGTGAGCAATCTCTCAGCTTTCTCCCTCGCTTTTCTGACCTCGGCTTCATCAATCTCATCTTGTCCGTATGCTCTTGAAACTAAGAGATTAATTTCTTTTCCATTAGTTTGAAGATATCCACCGCCAATTGAAAAAAAGGATTCTCCTTTATTCTCATCTTCAATTCTTACGATTCCCTCCTTCAACAAACTAAAAAGTTTTGTATGTCGTGGCAAAACAGTAAATTCTCCATCAGCTCCTGGAGCTGTGACAGAACGGACTTCATGCTCAAGTACCACCTTTTTTGGAGTAATTATTTTCAAGTGAAGCATATTTATATTTTAACCTCATCAATCGATCCGATCATATAAAATGATTGCTCGGGGACAGAATCATGAGTACCATCGATTATTTCTTTAAATCCTCTAACTGTATCTTCAACAGCTACATATTTTCCAGGTGTAGCAGTAAATTGTTCTGCGACAAAGAAAGGCTGAGTGAGAAATCGCTGTATTTTACGAGCTCTGCTAACTATTTTTCTATCTTCATCAGAAAGTTCTTCGACTCCAAGAATCGCTATAATATCTTGTAAATCTTTATACCTTTGTAGGATTTTAAGAACTTCTTGAGCCACGTTATAATGATCTTTTCCAACAATCTCTGGATCAAGAGCTCTTGAAGATGATGTTAATGGGTCAATGGCAGGATAAAGAGCTTGTTCAGCTAATGCTCTCTCAAGACTTACGGACGCATCTAGGTGAGCAAAAGTCGCAACAGGAGCTGGATCTGTGTAGTCATCGGCTGGTACGAAAACTGCTTGCATTGATGTTATCGATCCTTTTTTAGATGACGTAATACGTTCCTGCAAAGCGGACATTTCTGAAGCCAATGTTGGCTGATAACCGACTGCCGATGGTATTCTCCCAAGGAGAGCTGATACTTCTCCTCCTGCCTGGGCAAACCGGAACATATTATCTATAAAAAGAAGCACATCCTGTCTCTGCTCATCTCGAAAATATTCTGCCAATGTAACGCCAGTCAGCGCGACACGGAGTCGGCTACCTGGAGGTTCATTCATCTGTCCAAAAACAAGTGACGTCTTAGATAAAACGCCACTTTCAGTCATTTCTCGGTATAAATCGTTACCTTCGCGAGTTCGTTCACCTACACCTGTAAATACTGAAACTCCTCCATGCTCTGTGGCAACATTTCTAATAAGTTCTTGAATAAGTACTGTTTTTCCTACACCCGCTCCTCCATAAACCGCAATTTTTCCACCCTTGATAAATGGCGTGAGTAAATCTACTACTTTAATTCCCGTCTCAAATACAACTTGATTTACAGATTGATCTATAAAACTAGGGGCTTTCTTATGTATTGATGATGTATGTTTCACTTTTATTGGCTTCATACCATCAATAATGTTTCCAAGAACATCAAACATTCTTCCAAGCGTTTCTTTACCAACAGGAACAGTAATTGCTTTTCCAGAATTTTCCGCTATCATACCTCGTTTTAATCCGTAGGTAGAACCCATTGAAACAGTCCGGACTCTACCCTCTCCTAAAATTGCTTGTACTTCGAGTACGAGGTCGATATTATCCTGCTTAACATGTAAAGCATCATACACTCGTGGTGTAAAGTGTTCATCGAATTCAACATCTACAACAACACCTCTGACTTCGATTATTTTTCCATGGTTATTTATCATATGATCTGTGTTTCATAATACGTAATACTTAATACGTTATACGTAATACGTAATTCCTAATACCTACGAGGTAGCTGCAACCATATCAAGTAATTCGTTTGTAATTTGTGTTTGTCTAAGTTTATTTCCTAGTAATGTCAGGTTAAAAATAAGTTCTGTGGCATTGTCTGTAGCACTTTTCATTGCCATCATGCGTGCAGAATGTTCTGCGGCTTCACTGTCACGAATGGCTCCACGTATCTTTTCTTTTAAATAATCATCAATAAGTGGTTTGAGCAAATCGCTTCCTGATGGTTCAAGCAAATAATCAGCTTCTGCCGTTCTTATTTCCTTATTTTCTTTATCAAGCTGTTTTATTTCTGTGATAGGTAATAGTTTTTCAATTGTTGGTTCATTTTTAAAGGAGGTTATAAATTTGTTATAAATAACAAACACCTTACTATATTGGCCACTAACATATCTCTCTTCTATAACTGAGAAAACAGCTGAAACATTATCAATAAAAGGAATTTGGCTTGAAAAATCAGCTATAATTTTGGTCCTAGTTCGTGTTATAAACTCTGCAGCTTTCTTACCTATCACGATAAAATCAGCTGTTGTTAAATCTTGCTTATCAAGTACTTCTTTGAAAAGGTACGAATGGAATGATCCGCATAAACCTTTGTTTGATGAGATGAGGATACAAAGACTTCTACTTCCTACAGTTGTTTCGATCCATGGTATTTTACTTTCCTTTAACATAGATTTGCTACTTAACACCTCAGAAATTACCTCATCTAGCATCGCACGATATTCTCTACCCTCTAGAGCTTCCCTCTGTGATTTTCTCATTTTTACTGCAGAAACCATTTGCATAGCATTTGTTATTTTTTTTACATTTTGAACTGTTTTCGCTTTTTTTCTGACTTGTCTAAAATTCATGTCATTTTTTCTCTACATTACTGTAATGTAAATTCATAAATTCTTCAGTCACTTTTTTTAATTGTTTCTCAATTTTTTCATCAATAGATTTTTGAGTACTTATTGCTTCCAATATTTTTTTATGAGAAAGTTCCATGAATTCAATAAATTTTGATTCAAATTCCTTGATCTTATCTGTTGGGATACTATCAAGATAACCTTTCCCTCCGGCCCAAAAGACCACTACTTGTCGGGCAAGATCGTATGGTTGATTTTTTGACTGAATAAGAAGTTGAGTCATCCGAGCTCCTCGATCAATAAATTTCTTGGTTTCTTCATCGAGCTCGGATTCAAATTGTGCAAATGCTGCAAGCGCACGATATTGTGCTAAATCGTTTTTTAACTTTCCTGCAACGGTTTTCATTGCCTTCGCCTGAGCTGTACTACCGACTCGAGATACAGAAAGTCCAACATTAATAGCAGGACGAATTCCCGCATTAAATAAATCAGATTCAAGATATATCTGTCCATCCGTAATCGAAATTATATTTGTAGGAATATATGCCGAAACATCACCTTCTTGTGTTTCGACTATAGGAAGTGAAGTTATTGATCCTCCTCCGATTTTATCATTGAGTCGACAGGATCTCTCCAATAATCGAGAATGAAGGTAAAAAATATCACCAGGGTAAGCTTCTCGTCCTGATGGTCTCCTAAGAATAAGTGAAACTTGCCTATATGCCCAAGCATGTTTCGAAAGATCATCATAAACAATCAGTACATCTTTTCCTTTGCTCATAAAGTACTCTCCAATGGTAGTTGCTACATATGGAGCAACATATTGCATTGATGCGGGATCAGAAGCAGATGCAGCAACAATGATACTGTATTTCATTGCTCCTTCACGCTGGAGTAAATCACTAAGGATTGCAGTACTGGATAATCTTTGCCCAATAGCACAATATATACAAATCATATTTTGATCTTTTTGGTTCAGAATAGTATCTACAGCAACAGTCGTTTTACCAGTTCTTCTATCTCCAATAATTAATTCTCTTTGACCTCTCCCTATTGGGATAAGTGCATCTATTGCTTTAATGCCAGTTTGTACAGGTTGGTTCACAGATTGTCGTTCGATGACTCCAGGTGCAATTGGATCTATAAAGGCTTGTTGTTTTGCCTTAATCTTCCCTTTACCATCAATTGGCTCTCCAATGCCATTAACTATACGACCGATATAATCTTCGGAAATTGGAATTTTAAATACATCTCCCGTCCCTTTTACGATATCGCCTTCCTTAATTTTTTCAAAATCTCCAAATACAATCACACCAACGCGATCCTCAAATAAGTCAACTATCATCCCTCTGTTACCACTCCCAAACTCAACCATTTCACCATACGGTGAATCATAAAGACCATCAATAAATACGATTTCATCTTTTACTTCTACGACATAACCTATATTTTTTTTCGTTGTTCGAGGTTGTGCTGATTTAATTTCTTTTTCAACCTCTCGAATTATCTCGTCTACAACTTTCATATAATTATTTAACTTCCTTGGATTGTGTCTAAAACTTGTGACATTCTACCTTTTACTGAAAAATCTAAAATGGTTGAACCATCTATAATAATTAATCCTCCTAATATCCTTGGATCTACTTCGTTTGTAATGTGTCCAACACTGAGATAAGGAATTGATTGTTTGAGAGATTTTATTTCCTCGGTAGTCAGGTTATATGGAGTCTTTACGATTATCTCCCTAAATTCGGGTTTTTTGATCTGTTGTAAGAGCGCTTTTTTGAGTTTTAATCGCAATTTTTTATCAATTTTCATATACTTTTGTCTTCTTGAGCTGTTTTAGTAGATGACTGAGCATATCTTTTTGACGTTTTTCATCAATAAATTCCGAAAGCACTTTTTCAGTGAGTACTTGACTTGTTTCAATAACTCGACCCTTGACTTCGTCATATAGTTTTTCTCTTTCTTTATTAATATCTTCATGAGCTTTCTGTCTTATCTCAACAATTTCATGCTGAGTTTTATCTAGAATCTCTTGTTTCTTCTTAAGCGCAGTGCTTTCAGCTTCTTTAATAATTTTAAGAGCGCGTGTCTGGGCGTCTTCGACCATCTCTCGCTCCTTAGCCTCTAGAGAAAGCTCCTTTTCCTGAAGTTCATGAAGAAGACGATCTTTTTCCTCTTCATTTTTTACTTGGTCCTTAAGGTATTTTTGAAAGGGTTTATACATAAACTTCTTAAAAATAAATGCAAAAAGGACAAAGTTAATAATTTGTGCAAACAAGAGTTTTATATCTATTCCAAGTGCTTCCATAAACTTTGGTTATGTAAACTTCAAAATTAATGATACAACGAGCGCGTAAATCGCTATTGCTTCAGCGAAAGCAATTGCTAAAATCATCGTTGTTCGAATTGAGGATTCTGCTTCAGGGTTTCTACCCAGAGCTTCCATCGCTTTACCTCCAATAATACCTATGCCAATTCCTGGGCCTATTGCTCCCAAACCAATTGCTAGTGCTGTTCCAAGTTGTTTTACTGCTTCTACATCCATCAATATTTCACCCCCATTTCGTGTATCTTTCTAATGGTGTTCTGCTGTAGCAACACTAATAAATACGGCTGCCAACATCGAAAATACTAATGCTTGTATAAATCCAACAAAAATTTCAAGAACTAAAAATGGAAACGATGCCAATGCTGGTATCAAAAAAGCTACAACCGTAATCAATACCTCACCTGCGAATATATTACCAAATAATCGGAATGCAAACGATATGATTTTAGAAAATTCTGAAATAATTTCAAGAATTCCTGTAAAAAAAGCTATTGGATTTCCCAGGGAAATAAACTTTTTTAGATAATTAAATCCTAGAAACTTAAATCCATAAAACTGAATAAGAACAAATGCAGTCAAACCTAATCCGAGCGTTGTGTTTAGATCAGCTGTAGAGCCTCTTAAAAGTGGGATCGTTTCCGTTCCTTCTCTTATAATAATGCTCCCAACCCCAGGAAACAGCCCAAGCCAATTCGACAGAATGATAAAAAGAAATAGAGAAGCAAAAAATGGAAAGAGTTCATCAGTTTTTTCTTTTGATATTGGCTTAAAAAGATCATATAGTTTAGAAATAAGGAAGCGAACGAAGAAAACGAGTTTGGAATGACCTGACATACTCGCGTAGTAAAAATAAACACTCAGTATAAAAAAAACGATGACAATGCTTGTGCTCGTTATGAGCGAATTAGTTACAGGAAAACCAAGAAAATGAAATACTATTTCCGGTTTGATACTTATGTGTATCATGACAAATTTTTATTTCGATTCGCTCCGTACTAGCTTTATCAAATTATAGAATGTTGATACTACTCCAATAATCAAAAGCAATACGGTAAAGAATGGTTTTGTATTAAAATAAAGATCTATTCCAAAACCAATAAAAGCTCCCAGTATCAAAGGAGCTACTAAATAATAACCGATATTTGAATATTTTGCAATAAGGAAAAGATTATTCTGTTTTTTCCTAGCAATCTTCTCTTTTTGTTTAGGAATTACATTAAAATCCTTATCAATCTCAAAATCACGCATCATCTTTTCGTCGTTGCTAAATCAATAACATTATCAACGACTATAGTCAGTCCATCTCCTCTTTCATTAATGCGTCCTTTAAGAAGCACTGTTGTATTTTCAATCCAAATATTTTTTGTCGATGCATAAATTTTCGGAAAAACTACAGTATCGACAGATCCTGTTTCATCGAAAACTGATACAAATGCCATTCTATTATTTCCTTTTTTTGTGGTAACCTTTCTTACTTGACTAATATTTCCTGCAATAATATGTGTAGAACCAATATCATCTTCGCTTATTTCTCCAATTTTTTTAGTTACTTTTCTTGCAATGATATCATGATATTGGCTCAATGGATTGGTACTAATGGTAAAGCCAATAACTTCTTTTTCCATAAGTAACAATTCGTCTTCAGAAAATTCCTGGATATTTTCCAAATCAGAATCTGATAATCGTTGATCACGTTTTGCGCCAAAAAGATCATATTGACCTGATTCGACTTGTTTTTTTTGAGACGATGCTTCGTTTAAAGCTTTCGGGTAGTAGGTAAGCAAAGACGCTCTTGTTCCAAAAGAATCAAATGCACCTGACTTAATGAGACTCTCAACTGTTTTTTTGTTCACTCGTCTAACATCAACACGAGATAGAAAATCTCTAAGACCAATGAATATATTTTGTGATCGGGCCTCAAGCATTGATTCTATTGCAGATTTTCCAACGTTCTTAATTGCAGAAAGACCAAAGCGGATAGATTCCTTCTCGATTGAGAAATCATATTCGGATTTATTGATATCTGGAGGTAGTACATTGATCTCCATCGACCTGCACTCTTCAATGGCTTGAAACATTTTGGCTTCTCTTTGTGCTCCTGCGGCGCCTTGCAATTCAGCAGTCAATAGTGCAGTCATATATTCGACCGGATAGTTTGCTTTCATAAATGCAGTCCAATATGCAATAAGAGCATAGGATGCTGAGTGAGGTTTGTTGAATCCGTAAGCCGCAAATTTTTCTATAAAGTTAAAAATCTGTTCAGCCAATTTTTTTGTATAACCTTGAGATACAGCTCTCTCAATAAACTTCATTCGTTCTTTTCTCATGAGCGCTTTCTTCTTCTTTCCCATGGCCATTCGTAATGCATCTGCCTCACTCATTGAATATCCTGCAATTTTGTGTGCGATTTCCATAACTTGTTCTTGATAAACAAGAACACCATATGTTTCTTGTAAAACTGAAACTAAATCTTTATGCAAGTACCGAATACTTCTTTCACTTTTCTTTCCCTTGAGAAAGCTTGGTATAAGATCCATTGGTCCAGGTCTGTACAAAGCAACCATTGCTGTTATATCAGAGAGTTTTGACGGCTTTAGATCTTTTGCTAGTCTGCGCATTCCACGCGATTCAAGCTGGAATACTCCTATTGTTCTTCCATCTGAAATAAGTTTATATGTCTTTTCATCATCAAGAGAGATATTATGAATATCAATGTGTTTATGTAACTTTTTTTCTACAAATGCTAACGCATCCTCAATGATAGTTAAATTTCGGAGACCTAAAATATCTATCTTCATTAAACCAACCGCTTCATTGTTAGAAACCGCATTAAGGTCAAGACAATACATATCGTATTGCGTTATTATCTTTCCGGCTTTTGCTTCTCTTTGCAAAGGTACATATTCTAGAAGAGCCTTATCTGCTATTATTACGCCTGCCGCGTGCACAGAAGAATGACGAGCTACTCCTTCAAGTTTCCGAGCAATATCAAGCACTTTTTTTACATCTTCTTCCTGAGCATATGCAAGCTTAAGAGTAGAACTTTCCTCAAGTGCTTTATCGATAGTGATGGCAAATCCTTGTTTTCCTTGAGGCATCATCTTGGCAATTCTGTCACCTTGACTATATGGAAGACCAAGTGCTCGCGCAACATCTCGAACAGCTAAACGAGCTTCCATTCTTCCAAATGTAATTATTTGTGCGACTTTATCTCCCCCATATTTGTTTGTTACATATGCTAATACTTCATCGCGACGTTTATCTGCAAAATCTATATCAATATCAGGAGGAGTTGGCCTGTCTGGATTTAGAAATCGCTCAAAAGGAACATTGTAATCAAGTGGATTAATATCAGAAATTGCCAGCACATACGCAACTAGTGATCCTGCAACTGAACCTCTACCTGGGCCAACTGCAATCCCATTTTTTTTAGCCCAGTTTACAAAATCTTGAACAATGAGAAAATATGTTGCATAACCTTTTGTACAGATGATATTTAACTCGTATTCTAGCCTTATCTTTGCTTCTTCTGTTATCTGCAAACGCTTTTCAGTTCTTTCTTTGACCATCTCCCTCAGATGTTCTTCAGGACTTTCCTCTTCTGGTAATGGATAAATAGGCAATATCCATTTACCATGTGGAACATCCACATCACACATATCTGCAATCTTTTGTGAATTCTCAATTGCCTCGGGTAAATCAAGAAACAACCCCTGCATTTCTTTTTCTGTTTTAAAATAAAATTCTGGAGTGTTAATCATAGTCAAGGGTCTATCTTCATAAATGGTATGTGATGTTTGAATACAGAGAAGAACCTCCTGAGCATAGGCATCGTCTTTATCGAGATAGTGAACATCATTGGTAGCCACTATTGGAATAGAATATTTTCTGGATAGATGTATCAGTTGATTGTTTATATCATCCAACTCGTCGATTCCTGGTATACGTTGGATTTCAATATAAAAATCTTCTCCAAATATATCTACATATCTTTTTAAGAGTTTCTCAGCCTTGTCTTTTTGACCATCTCTGAGTGCGCTTGGGATTTCAGCATTTAAACATCCTGACAAAGCAATAATGCCTTCATGATGTTCTTCCAGTAGCTCAAAATCAATGCGTGGTTTATAATAATATCCTTCTAAATGTGCGAGTGTGGTAAGTCTCATGAGGTTTTTATACCCTTCTAGATTTTTGGCTAAAAGTGTAAGGTGAAACTGGTCATTACCTAGCTTTTTATTTTTATCAAACCTGGAAGCTTCAGCTTTATATGCTTCTAATCCGATAATCGGCTTTATACCCCTCTTTTTTGCCTCAATATAAAATCTGAAGGCACCATACATTGCTCCATGATCTGTTAGAGCAACCGAATTCATGCCTTCATTCTTAACCTTTTCAAGAAGATCCTCTATTTTGGTAAGTCCATCCAAAAGGGAATATTCACTATGAACATGTAGATGAACAAAGCTCATGCTGATATTATAACGTAGCGCGGGGGATTGTGTATTAGGTATTAGGTATCGGTGAGTTTTTTTTCTAATGATTTTCTTACTCCAACTGGATCGGCTTTCCCTTTCATTGTTTTCATTACTTGTCCAATGAGAAATGTTATAGAATTTTCCTTTCCATTCTTAAAATCTTGCACTGGTTTTTGGTTTGTTTCTATAACTGATTCGATGACCTGTATTAATTCTTCTTCATTCGTTTCTTGCGGCGTAAGTTGTTGAATAATTTCCTTAATGACACTTCTCGTATCCTTCTCTATAGATACTTTTTTATTAACAATGAGTTTAGCAATTTCTCCTTCAAGTGTTTTACTTTTATGTGTAAGTTTCTCAACACTAGATTTTATTTCCTTTATAATAAGTTCATAGGTATCCGAAATCGACTTTGATCGTGTTAAAACATATGCATCCCCCGGTTTTATTCCCTGAGCTATAAACCTTGCAAGCCGTTCATGTGGTAACTCCGGCATCATATCATCAATAACCTTGAGAAAGTCGTCATCGAAAATAAAAGGTGGAATATCAGGTTCTGGAAAATATCTATAGTCTTCGGCTCCCTCTTTACGACGCTGTGAAAATGTAACACCTTTGAATTCATCATACCCTCGTGTTTCCTGAACGGGAGTTTCACCCGATCGAATCAAGTGCTCCTGCCGTTTAATTTCAAACTCAATCGCCTGCTTAGCGTATCGAAATGAATTAATGTTCTTTATTTCCACCTTATAGTTAGGTAGTTTCTGCTCTGACTTCCTATGCCTGACTGAAATATTCGGTTCGAGTCTCATTGACCCTTTTTCCATATCCGCGTCTGAAATTCCCAAATAACGAACATGTACCTGCAGTTCCTCAAGAAATCTTTTTACATCATCTGAGTTGTCAAAATCAGGTTCTGTCACAATCTCAGCAAGAGGAACTCCTGAACGGTTAAAATCTATGAGTGTTTCATTCCCTTGGTGAATAAGTTTACCAGTATCTTCTTCAAGGTGTACTCGCGTAATAGTAATGTTCTTTTTAGTACCAGTTACGGGGGAAATGAATTCAAAATAGCCGTCATAGGAAAAAGGTTGATCATATTGGCTAATTTGGTAGGCTTTTGGTAAATCTGGATAAAAATAGTGCTTTCTGTCAAATTTCGAAATCTTATTTATTTTGCAATTAAGCGATTTTCCAAGGAGCATCGCCCATTGGATTGCTTTTTTGTTTGGTACAGGAAGCGTTCCTGGTAAACCTAATGCAAGAGGACCAACAACAGTATTGGGTTTTTTTCCGAACCAATCAGCTGAGCCCCTATCAAAAAGTTTTGTTTTTGTTGCCAGCTGAACATGAATTTCCAAACCTATTACCGGTATAAATTCCTTTTGATTATTCATACTTTTTCATGACTGATAAACGGTCAAATTGAATTTCCTTCTCGAGTTGATACGCAGCCTGTAAAATAAGACTTTCACCTAAATACGGTCCCATAAATTGTACTCCTATAGGAAGACCTTTGTGATCAATACCAGCTGGAATAGTAATTGCTGGAATACCTGCAGCTGCAGCTGGCTCTGCTAATACATCCATCTGTTCTCCGTAAAACGAAAACGATGATATGTCTCCAATTCGGGTCGCTGTAATAGGCATTGTTGGAGCAAATATAATATCAACATCTTGAAAAACTTTCTCGAAATCCTCTCGAATAATATAACGAACTTTCTGTGCTTTTTTGTAATATTTATCATAATATCCCGTAGATAAAGCATACGAACCTAACATAATACGTCGTTGAGCTTCCTGACCAAAGTAAGAACGATTTTTCCCATATCTGATCCCATCATATCTACCGAGGTTGGAAGATACTTCAGACCGTTGGAGAAGCATATATACAGAAATAGCGTATTTTGGATGCATAAGATGAATTTTTTTTATTCGATGACCAAGTTTCGTAAGTCGTGAAAGTGAGGAATCAACAGATTTCATAACATCCTTATCAACTCCATCGAAATACTCATCTGCAACACCAATGGTAAACTTTTTATTTTCCTCAAGCTGTTTTTTATATCGTTCAACAGGGGCATTAATCGAAGTAGCATCGTATCGATCAACACCTGCTAAAATTTCAAGAAGTAAAGCTGCATCTTCAACAGTTTGAGTTATTGGTCCAGGACAATCCCAAGAAGATCCCATTGCGATAATTCCATAACGGGATACCCGTCCATAGGTAGGCTTTAATCCCACAACACCGCTCCATGAAGCTGGTCCTCGGATAGAGCCTGCAGTTTCCGTTCCTATAGCTGCAGGAACCAATCCTGCTGCTACTGCGGCAGCAGATCCACCTGACGATCCCCCTGCAACAAATGCAACATTATAAGGATTCGTCGTTATTCCAAAATCCGATGTTTCTGTTGATGATCCATGCGCCCATGCGTCCATGTTGGTTTTACCTAAAATTGTTGCACCTGCTTGGGTAAGTTTATGTGTTATTGTGGCGGCATAAGGTGACATAAAATTACTAAGTATCTGAGAAGCAGCTGTTGTTGGTTGATGCTTTGTGAGAATATTGTCTTTTAACGCTAAGGGAATCGCATTCAGAAGGGATGAAACACGATTCTTTTTAGCAATAGGTTCTGACTCATCTACATACAAATAAGCATTAATCGCATCATTGTGTCTTTTGGTTCGATTATAGAAATAGTTGATTACGTCCTGAGGGTTATTCTTTTGAACAAGAAGCTCGGTCAACGAAATGCCTCGAAAATCCATATTATAAAATTCGTTTCACTACAAAATAACCGTTTCTTTTTTTTGGAGCATTTTGGAGAACTTCCTCTTGAGGGAGCGTGACACTTTCATCAATTACATCTTCCTGCATACTATTTTTAGCGTGAGTGGTAAAAAACGTATCTGGGACGCCAGATGTATCAATGTCCTCGAGATTTTCTACATAGTGCAAACTATCAGTCAATTGTTTGGAATAAGCCTCCAATTCGTCATTGTCAATATCTAGGTTTGCTAGTTGAGCGATATGCTTAATATCTTCTTTGGTTAGTTTTTTTACGGAATCAGCCATGTATCTATTCTAACACAACCTTATACTAGCAGTCGAAGTACTGATCGAGTTCTGGAGCTGTTGGATGTTTGTTAACTTTTGCAATTTCTTCTCGTTTATAATCAATCCATAATCTTACGAATTCCTTGGTAAACACATTCCCCTCAAGCAAGAACGCCTGATCATTCTCAAGTGCATTCAGGGCCTCTTCAAGTGAACTTGGTGTAAATGACGCCCTTCTTGCACCTTCTGCAGAATACCCGCTTATCTCCAATGGACCATATCCTTCCTTAACTGGGTCGATTTTGTTTTTAACTCCATCAAGACCTGCCATCATCATTGCAGAAAAACATAAATATGGATTCGCTGAAGGATCGGGAATTCTAAACTCAATTCTCCTAGATGCCGGAGTTGTCGGATACGCTGGAATACGTACGCAGGTACTTCGGTTACGATAACCAAAAGCAATAGTTGTTGGTGCCTCAAATCCTGGCACAAGCCTTTTATATGAATTGACAGTTGGTGTGGTGATTGCCGCTAATGCACGTGCGTGTTTGAGAAGCCCACCGATATAATACATAGCGATTTTTGATAATCGATGATACTTCCCTTTTTCATCATAAAACACGGGCTTATTACTCTTCCACAAGGAATGATGTGTGTGCATTCCGCTTCCGTTATGGCCAAAAAGAGGTTTTGGCATAAACGTTACAAGCTTTCCATATTTGTGGGCCACGTTTTTCACAATATACTTAAAGAGAAGCATTTTGTCTGCTATGCTCAATAATGTCTCATATCGAATATCGATCTCTGCAGATCCTGCCGTTGCTCTCTCATGAGTATCTCTTTCTATTTCGATTCCTGCACTTTTTAGTTGTCTTACCATCTCTTCACGCATGGTGAAATAATAATCATACGGCGGCATGACAAAATATCCTTCCTGTGTACGTACTTTAAATGTGTCGCCTACATCTTCATATTCACCAACGCCACCTTCTCTTGAAACAACATTCATCAAACTGTAACCTTCTCTAATTTTCCACGCAACAGAATCGAATATGAAAAATTCTATTTCAGGACCAAAATATGCAGCATCAGCAATACCTGTTTTTTTAAGATGCTCTTCCGCTCTTTGGGCAACAGCTCGGGGATCTCTCCAATATGTCTCCATTGTTTCAGGCTCTCGTAGGGTACATGCGAAACTTAATGTAGGAACAGGGGAAACAGGATCAACAGTAGCTGATGCAAGATCAGGAATTGCTAAGGTATCACTTTGCTCAATAGATTTGAATCCTTCAAAAGAGGATCCGTCAAACGCAAGGCCATCGGTAAGAAGCTTTTTCTGAAGTTTCCCGTTAGTAAAAAATCTTTCCGTAGGAACTGAAAAATGAAGCCACCTGCCGGGAAGATCACATATACGCAAGCTTAAATATTGGATCTTTTTACTCTGAATAAGTCTTTCCGTGTTTCTTATGAGTGTGTTATTTGGCACTCGATTTTTGTGAAAATGTCCAATTGCAGAAACTATAGTATATTGATATCAGTATTACAACTATGATTATATCGGTCACACTATCTCAGTGTACCTAATATCTTGCTCACTGGATCATCGACATCATTTTTTTTTCGGGCAGGAGAGTATTTTCTTCCATACATAATCATTCGGTACGTAAAATTCATCCAATCTTTTTTTGGTATAACCTTCATAAGATCTTGCTCAATTCTATTTGGATCACTCGTATCTGTTAATTTGTACTTATTAGATAAACGCTTTACATGAGTGTCAACTGCAATACCAACAACCTTTCCAAATGCTCTATCAAGAATAATGTTAGCAGTTTTTCGTGCAACTCCAGGAAGCGTTCTCAACTCATCCATCGTTTGTGGAACTTTTCCCTGGAAAATTTTTTCAATCCGTTTCGCTGCTGTCAAAATATATGTAGTTTTTGCTTTATAAAATCCTGTTGATCGAATATCCTGTTGAAATATTTCCTCATCAGCTGTTATATAATCATGAAGTGTTGAATACTTTTTAAAAAGTTTACTCGTAACCTCGTTCACCTTCTTATCAGTACACTGCGCTGATAAAATGACCGCTACTGTAAGTTCCCAAGGATTGGACCAATTGAGAACAGTGTCTGCTTTTGGGAAGAGTTCTTTAAGTTGTTTGTTTACAATGCGAGCTCTTTTTTTTCGCAGCTCAAATTCCTTAACTGATTCTCTTGTATTCATAAAATTTACATCGATCGAAGAATTCGAACTCTTTCCTCAATTGGTGGATGTGTGCTGAAAAGACTTGTTATCCAGTTTCTTGATTTAGAATCTTTCTTTAGTGGATTGGAAATATATAGATGTGCTGTTGCTGTGGAAGCATGCTTCATCATGTGAGGATCGTGTGAAATTTTTTCAAGAGCGTCTGCTAATGCATCTGGATTTCTTGTTAATAAAGCCCCAGACGCGTCAGCTAAAAATTCACGTCGTCTTGAAACCGCCATTTGTATCAACGATGCAATAAGTGGCATGAGGATGATAAAGAAAATTAAGAAGACTAGACCTAGTGCTCCCGATCGATTATTTCGATCTCTTGACCCTCCCCACCATAAACTACGGGTAAAAAAATCCACAGCATATGCTACTGTACCAACGAGAACAGTAACAATAGTCATAACAAGAATATCGTAATTCTTTACATGAGATAATTCATGCGCAATGACACCTTCAATTTCAGATCGTTCTAGTCTTTCTAGTAATCCAGTTGTTGCAGCAACAACAGCATGCTTTGGATCTCGACCTGTTGCAAATGCGTTTGGCGTTGGATCGTCGATGACAAATAGTTTAGGCATAGGTATTCCTGCTCCGATTGCTAAATTTTCTGTAACTGTATAATAGTCAAAATACTTTTCTTTTGAAGCTGGTTTTGCACTAGACATTTTCAAAACTAATTTATCAGAATAAAAATAACTTGTTATTCCTGTAAAGAGTGCAAAAACTAAACCGATGATAAAATACGTTGTCGGGTCACTATAATATTGACCAATCACATAAAACACCAGGCTTATAAGCCCAATAAAAAGAAAGATAATGAAGTACGACTTCAATTTATTAGCACGTATCTGACTATATATATTCATTCGAATTTAGTACTTAAAATTTCACTTCGACCTTCTTTTTCTCTTCAGGTTCAGCTTCAAAGAATTCTTCCATGGTAAATCCGAATATATTTGCTATAAAGTTGCTTGGAAAGACTTTTATTTTTGTATTATATTCCAAAACATTACTGTTATAAAATTGACGAGCAAATGCTATTTTATCTTCAGTGTCTTCTAATTGTCTCTGAAGTTCTGAAAAATTAGTACTTGCCTTGAGGTCAGGATAAGCTTCCGCAACTGCAAAAAGAGATTTCAAGGCATCAGTAAGCATGTTATTTGCCTCTGCCTTTTCTTGTAAAGACCCTGCCTTCATAAGACTTGCTCGAGCTTTTGTCACGTTTTCAAAAACAGATTTTTCATGTTTAGCGTATCCTTTTACAGTTTCCACCAAGTTCGGTATAAGGTCAATCCGGCGTTTAAGCTGCACATCGATTCCCGATAGAGCTTCTTTAATACGCATTCTGAGAGTTTGAAGAGAGTTATATATACCGATGATAAAAATTATTACGATAACAACAGCGCCTATAATAATGAGATTAATATCCATTTTATTTCACCCCTTTCTCAGTCAATATTTATAAATTCAACCACTTTTGAATATTTTTCAGTGAATTCGTATTTATTATATCATGTTTCTTCGCCCATCCACGCCTTGCTACAGAAACTCCATACAGCATATTTTCCATTTGATCCACAGCATGCGCGTCTGAATCAATAGCGAGGAGGTTACCCTTATCAACCGCCAGGCGGACCATGCTGTCAGGTAAGTCTAATCTATCTGGCCACGCGTCTATTGCAAGCGCAATATTTCTTTTTTTTGATTCAGTAAAAATCATTGTCCAGTCAGCTTCTATTTCTTCCCGTTTTGAAAGAAGTCTGCCGGTTGGATGACCTAGTACTTTGACTTTTGGGCAAGAAAGCGCTTTTAGAATTCTTTTTGTCATATCATTTTTGTTCATTCTAAAAACACTATGAATCGAAATGATAATAAAATCTAGATATTTCAATGCAGCATCTGGAAGCGCTAATGAACCGTCAGGTAAAATATCAACTTCAAGTGAATTAAAACAAGTTACTGAAGTTTTCAACTGTTTAATAGCTTCTTGTTTCTTTTTAATAAGATTAATTATATCTTGCTCCTTATGATTACTCTGTGAAGGGTTATGTTCAGAAAAAGCTATATAAGAATATTTCAAATCCTCTGCTTTTTTTGTTAACTTTCTAAAATCATCTGAACCACGATCATGAGATGGCTCGATATTAAATGATGAATGTATATGAAAATCTCCCTTTATATCTTTTGGTTCAACGAGTCGTGGAATAGTTCCTTTTTGAGCTCTTTCAACTTCATCTGTCCCTTCTCTTATTTCAGGAGGGATCCATTGAAGTCCCAAAAATGTGTAAAAAGCTTCTTCAGACTGAAACGAATGGATTCTCTCTCTTTTGCTCTTCTTTTTTTCCTTTATTCCATATTCCGAAAGTGAATAATCATTCTTTAGTGCATACTCTCTCATTTTTATATTATGAGCTTTGCTACCAGTGAAATATTGCAGCATCGATCCAAATCGTTCTTTATCGATCACCCGTAAGTCTGCATGTTTTCCCCCGGAAAGTATTATAGTTGCCTTCGTATTTCCTTTTCCCTCAACTGAAATAGTGTCAGGATAGGATATAAAGTGTTCAATAATATCTTTTGAATGATATGGTTTTCCCACTACTGCTAAATCAATATCGCCAATAGTTGCAACCATTCTTCGTAAGGATCCAAGAACTTCGATCTTTCCAACATATGTATTTTTTTTCATGTACTCAATGATTTTTTGGGAAAGTGAATAAGCAATGGGAAGAAGCATTCGTTCTTCTTTTTGCTGTCGGTTCAAATAAATATCAATTGCTTTAACTATGTCTTCTTGTGATTTTTCACCAAAACCTTCCAACTGTGCGATTTTATTTTTTTTGGCTGCTTTTTTTACATCTTTAAAAACTGTGCTTACATGAATTATTTCCAACTCTTTTACGATTTTGAATGCTTTTTTAGGACCTATCCCAGGTGCTTTCATAAGCTCGTAAACTGTTGCAGGAATCTTCGTCATTTGTTTCTCAAGATATGATCCTTTTGTTTTCTTAAAATACTCATCGAGGTGTTGTGAGATGTTTGGGCCTATCCCATCAACTCTACCCAAATTGCCACTTTGCCAAATATCAAAAATTTCTTGCGTAAGGTGTTCTACAGTATCAGAAGCATTTTGGTAAGCAATAATACGAAAACGGTTAGCGCCAGTAAGTTCATATGCAGTAGCTACAGATCGAAGAATATGTGCGATTTCCTTGTTCGTAGGGTGCATAATAGGTTTTGTTGGATCTGAAACACATCTGGCGGGACCGACCGGACTTGAACCGGCGACCTCTGCCTTGACAGGGCAGCGCTCTAACCAACTGAGCTACGATCCCTTTATTCGAGTTATTCTATCACAAACCTATACCTATTTTCATCTATTTTTTACTATTAAAATCTTATTAATTAAACCCTATTTCGCCTCAAATCCCACTCCCGAGGTGGGATTTGAAGCTATCTTGAGCGTGATAGCTTTTCCTGCAATCTCGACAGGTGTTTATGGATTTCCCAAGGAAAGTGTTGCTGAAATTGTAAGAGACACAGTTATTGAATATCTAAGAGGACCACATACTCTTGATGAAATTCGCTTTATTCTTTTCTCTCAAGATGATTACGATCTCTATAGTGATGTTTTTTCTGAAGGTAATGAGTAGTCAACCTTTATATTTCGGTAAACCATCTACCTTAAATGTGTCTTTAAGGAAGAAGTCTACGCCATCGCTTTCTGCAACTATATATGCCGAATTATGGATAGTAAGAACATCATAATCAAGCTCCTTGTATGTTCCTTCCCCCATTTTCCATAAAAGTGTACGAATAATTCCGTCGTGACAGACAACAAGTACTTTTTTACCTAGATATGCAACAGCAAGTTCTCTTAGAAATGTTAAAAATCGAGATATTAATTCCTTATCATTTTCCCACCCGGATGTAAATTTATATATGTGTTTTTCTTCTTCTGAAAGTTCATTAAATTGTTTCAATAAATCCTTAATCTCTTCAATTAATTCAGGTATTTTTCTGCCCTCGAATTCACCAAAAAACCTTTCTCTTAATGCTTCTGTTGTTGTCACTGCGAGTTTTTTTTCTAGCACTACAATCTCGGCAGTTCGTTTGGCTCTCAATAAATCAGACGAATAAACTGCATCAAAATGAATTTTCTGTAACGATTGTGCAAGTTCTCTTGCTTGCTGTATCCCATTCTTATTCAATTCGATGTCACTTTGCCCTAAAAGCAGTCTATCCTTATTCCACTTTGTCTCTCCATGACGAGCTATATAAAAAGTACAATACGAAATATTCGTCATAGAGGATATTATACAATTTCCAAAATATCTTTGAATAATCTTATAATTAGTTCCATAGCAAACACTATCTTTGAGCAAATATCACTACTTAAGTACTATTTTGACTATTTTTGACATCTTGAAATACAACCTATAATTGCTATAATTGCAATGAAAGTATTTGTCGATTTGATAAACATAAGAAACTACATCACCTAAAAAGTGATTCTTAGTTTCTAACGGAGGGAGGTGAACATATGGATAGTAACGTAATGAATAGCTCTCAAGGTGAGATTTTAACCAGAATACGTGAAAATTATTTATCTGTTGCTTTAGGTCTCCTTGTATTTCTTGTTGCCATAACGCTGATATTCAGATCTGCAGGTGAAATTACCAAACAATCAGCCAAAAATCAAAATGAAGCGCAATCACAAACACAAGGTACCCGATACACGGTAAAAATTGGAGAATCTGTCTCTAGTATTGCACGTGATCAACTTGGCTCAATGGATTATACAGATGAAATCGTTGAGTTAAATAATCTCGAAAACCCCGATAGAATCGAAGTTGGGCAAGAGATTCTTCTTCCCGAGATTGCTCGTGATGAACAAGCTGAAGATGTAGTGGATGAAGAAGAAGTAACTGAGGAAAATGATGGGGTCATCAATCAAGAGCCAGCTGCAATGATAAAAGGATCTATAACGGGGAACACTTATACTGTGCAAAAAGGTGACTATCTCATGGATATAGCACGACGAGCTTATGGAAACGAAGGAATGTATACAAGAATAATGGAAGCAAATAATATCTGGAATCCTAACTATATAGAAGCTGGTATGGTGTTGCAACTACCACGATAAGTATTACACCCGTGTATTTACGGTATAATACACTTTAGATATGCGGGTGTAGTTGAGTGGTACAATGTCTCCTTCCCAAGGAGAAGCCGGGGGTTCGATTCCCCTCACCCGCTCATTCAGATACACTTTTATTGCGTGTTTGACTAACTTTAAATCCTATAATATAATTAAAAGATGCCAGCTGAATTAGAACACGATACTCCATCATTCGGTCCAGCCTCAACCATTGCTCAATGGTTAGATAGCGTTGATCAATTAGGCGCACAAATACCAACTCAAGCCCTCACTGATAAAAGTCTGCCCCATCCGTTAGGCTCAGAAAGAACCCTTGAGGACAATATGCTAAATCTTCAAATAGGGGTTATAACAGCTGAAATATTAGATGATCCAGAACTATTTGATCCTGAAAAAGCAAAAGAATTTGTTGATGCATTGATAAATCCTACAAAAGATATATCACCACAAGGAACTGTTAATCATCTTGTTGAAAAGCAACGAGTATTTTTAGAAAAGGGAGAAGGATGGCAATTTGGAAAAGTCGGACTAGAAGTACATCCTTTGGCACAAAGGATTGTTTTTAAGCTCCATGCACTCACTACAGCACTTGAGCACTATTGTCAACCAGGTGCGAATCAATATGAAGATCAATTAGCTGACATATTTACACAAAGGATCCTTGATAGAAGTAGCCAGATGAGAATTCTAGCAAATGCTATTGGGCCTACGAGATTTTCAGTGAGGTGGGTAGACTTTTTAGAAGGGAGAGAGAATCCAAGTCTTCTAAATTGGATCAAAGAAGCTCAAACGTCGAAGCAATTACCTCAAAGAGATTATTTGTCTAGAAATTTACTTTCTATAACTGCTGGAGAATCCGGAGTTACTCCAGGAACAGTAGTTCAACTATTAGAAAAGAGAACAATTAGAAGCACGGGCGCTGTTCCACCACTAAGATCAAGTGATGTAGCTAATACTCACGCACATAATAATAAAGTTGAAGTCTATCTTCCTCTTATGGGTCCGGTCATGTTGAAAGTGCAATATGATGGAGTCGGTGATATTCATACATATACTGCTGACCCAAATTTTAATGCAGATCTTGATTTATCGAGGATTGGTGCACGAATGGTTGATGGTCAACCAGCTGTTGTATATGATGGGAAAACCTATCGTGCTGAGGAAGGGCAGCGAGTAATTAGTATTCCATTAGAAGACAGTAGATATCTCCAGCTTTATGTGGTTCGTCCTGGAGATATACATTTATTTGATAATGTTGGAATTTCGCCTGCTCCAGCTTATGCCTTAGCGATGGGATTTCCAAGAGAAGAAGGTTTAGATCTCTCCAATGATTTTAATCCTACGGATTTTAGTAAATAAAACCAGCTTACTTTTGTTAGAAAAAAACGACCCTCTTATTTCCCCTCTTTGTAAATAACGTATCCAAGTATTGACATCAGGATAATAAGTATTACTGTTAGATATTTATTTACTCCAATAAAAAATTCCATTTTAGCTGTGACGTTTGAACTGGTAATAAATGATCAGCCCAGCAATTGAGCTAAAAATTCCAGCAAGGAGGTAATTTGTGACAAATTCTGTAAAAGGCATATTACTTTGTTATTTTTTCACTTACATATAATGATATCATAAAGAAAAAATACATAAAAAAGATTGCTGGACCAGCCAGCAATAATTTTTTTAATATCGGTGCTACTACAAAATAGGAAGCAAGTATTCCTCCGCTAAACCAAGCAACTGCAATATTACTAAAAAAGGTTGCAATTATCTTTAATTGGTCTTTCGAGTATTTCATGATGAAATAATACCAAACATTTATTAAATTAATCTTAACTCGAAACCTCTGTATAATAGTACGTATGAAAGTAATTCTCTACATGGCGATGTCTGTAAACGGCATGATAACAAAAGATCGCGATGATACCGATTGGGTGAGCGATATTGAATGGAAAAACTTCAGTGGAATGATTAGGAAAAACAGGAATATGATCATTGGTAGACGAACATATGACATCATGATGCAAAATAATGAATTTAAGAGATCAAATCTCGACGAGGTCGAAACTGTAGTTTTGACAAATAATGTCAAATTTAAAATCCACGACATGAAACATGTCCGCCTCGCCCAAACGCCCGAAGATGCACTAGAAATATTAAAGTCTCGAGGGTTTCAAACAATAATGATCTGTGGAGGAGGGGGAGCAAATACAAGTTTTATAAAGAAGGGTCTTGTTGACGAACTTTATATTGATATCGAACCCTATCTTATTGGAAAAGGTATTCCTTTGTTTCGACCGGAAGTTTTTAACGTCAAATTAATGTTAGTAGAGACAAAGAAAATAAGCAAAAATACTTTACAATTGCACTATAAAATAATTGAGTAGAACACTAAATCATATATACCCAAAGTATCTAAGCCCTAAGAGCGCTATTCCACCACTCACCACACATCCGGCAATCAGTTGTAACGGTGAATGCCTATGAAGCGTGCGTCGTGACCAATATACAAGGGGAATAGACAAAAATAATACCGGAAGTTTCCATGCAACAAGAGCATTAACAAGTATTGAAGAAGCGATATTTATACCCATATGCAAACTAATCTTCCACAAAAACGTAATCAGTAAATTTATGAGCAATATGATAAATATTATCGAAGAAAATTCGAAGATCAACCTATCCCCTACGAATTGAGTAAGTATTAATGATATGAGAAACGAAACCATTGCAATTGCAAGAGGAGTAAATCTTTCATCTCTTTTTGTTACATCTAAATCGCTAATTTTACCCTTTTTATAAAGATAAAAAAGAGACCCGAGTGGAATTCCAATATTGAAAATAACAAATATGAAAATAAGCAAAATTGTTTGAGACGTTGATATATCAGCAGTAATAAGCAATGTAAGAATAACAGTAAAAATCCAGGGGACACCAAGAACTAATGAGATCATTTTTGCAATTCTAATTGTATTTTTTTTATCGTTTACCAAAATATTGCAGTATACCATAACTTGCACATTAACCTCTAGAGAGGTAAAATTTAGACGAGTCTAAGCCGCCTTAGCTCAGTTGGTAGAGCGCACGCTTCGTAAGCGTTAGGTCGACGGTTCGAATCCGTCAGGCGGCTCAGATATTTTTATTACGAAACTATGAAACAGTTTAAAAAAAGGCAAAATTATACATCTAAGCAAAATCTCACATATCTTGTCCTGCTGGTGTTATTAATAATCTTTTTTGCAACTGTCGGGCTCAGGTTCGTAATTAATGCTTCTCTCTATATCGCTGGTTTCAGAAACAATACACAGCAGGAGCAGACTCAAAGTGATAATGACATCTTGCTTGCTCCCGAACTATTTAACATTCCCGATGCTACAAATTCTGCTCGAATTACGGTTTCAGGAACAGCGCACAAGGGTGATTCAATAACAACCTTCGTAAATAATGAAGAACAAGAAACGTTTACACTCGATGAGGATGATTTCGAAGCAAGTCTTATTTTAACAAAAGGTAAAAATACTATTTTTGCTCGTTCTGAAAACAAAGAAGGAAATCGGACAGAGGATTCTGAAACATATATCATATACTATCTTTCGGAAAAACCGACATTAACTATCGACTCTCCTCAGGATGGTACAAAAATTAATAACAATGAAATATTAGTTCAAGGGACTACGAGTCAAGATACGTCGATCAAAATTAATAATCTACCTGTGGTTGTAAGCGGTGATGGTAAATTTACCTACTCCGTTCGCATAAAAGAAGGAGAGAATATTATTCGCGTAGTTGCAACTGATGTTGCAGGAAATGAAGAAGTAAAAGAAATTAAAGTTATTTACGAGAAGGACTAATAGCAAGTAAATACAATTTACTCCTCACAAGAAATGAATGGAAGCTCATCATAAATGAATATACAAAACCAGCAGCTCCATCTAAAATTCCCAGAAGTATAATATAGGTATAAATAAATTTTCCAATTGGGTATAACATTATTTGAACAAATGATGAGTTGTAGTTTTTCTCGAAAAGCTCTTGAGCTCTCAATGTACTGTATTGATTAACGCTTTGAAGAAATTCTGCAACTGTAGGATGAGGATAATGATCTATAAATGACTGTAACTGACCAACTGGTTTATCCGTATGGAACTCTTCATGGACTTTCCCCTTCCATGTTCCGCTGTTTTTTTTGATGAGTCTGATCATTCCCTTCTTTCGTACTTGTTGAGTCTCACCAAATCTTAATTCAGTTCCCCAAAAAAAATCGCGACGCTTGATGCGAAAAACTTCAGTTCGGTCGGCTTGCATACTGTCATCCTGAACTCCGATTACATCGGAGGAAGCTTGTTTCAGGACCTCATAACTTAATCGTTTAGGTATTCTCTCGTCCGCATCTATAAACAGTATCCAATCGCCTTTTGTCTTTCCCATAGCAAAATTTCTGATCTTTGAAAAATCTGCTTCACCATCTCTATAAACCTTAGCGCCAGCTTTTATTGCAATTTCGGATGTTTTATCTATTGATTCGTTGTCGACAACAACAACCTCGTCACAAAATGATACGGATTCAATCGCATTTTGAATATTCTTTTCCTCATTTTTTGCAATAATAACAGCAGAGAGCATAATGATAGTATACAATAACGAGTATGGATTCTGTTCAAGCGAAGAAAATCTTCGATCTGCTATACGAAAATATTCATGGTTTTGAGGTCTCGATAACCGCCCGAAGGAGACTTGGTATAAACGATAAATCCTATACGTATGGCGAAATCGATTTTGAATCTTTCAAAAAAATACTCGATATTACTAAGCCACAAGCTGGGGAAGTATTTTACGATCTTGGTTCAGGAACAGGAAAACCTGTTATTTCAGCAGCGCTTCTTTTCCCATTTTCAAAATTATATGGGTTGGAAATTCTTAACGACTTGCATGAACTTTCAAAAAAAATTCTTGAAGAATTTGAAATATTATATCCCGATTACGCAGATCATGTTGAATTTATTAAAGCTGATTTGATGGACTATGATTTTACAAACGGTGATGTCATATACATTGCGTCAACATGCTTTAGTACAGAATTTATGGAAAAATTAACAAAGAAAATCGAACTAACTAAACCAGGAACAAGAATTATTACACTGACAAAAAAATTTAAATCTGATAAATTAGAAAAAATCCATTCAGATACCCATGCTATGAGCTGGGGCAATACTACGGTAATGATCTATCGAAGAATATAAACTACCATTCCTGAAAAATGAGATCGTTAGGCATTATATTCTTTAGTTGTATAAAAGTATCCTCAAATGTGTAGTTCATTTCTTTTCTTCTCTGCGGACTTACAATATATGGAAAGAGTAGTGCTGCTGCAATGTTAAATCCTATTTCAAAGTCAATACTATCGATAATTTTCATGATGTTGTGAAGTTTCTTTTCAATATAGAACATATTCATGGAACAAAGCGGTATGATTTTATTCTTGTTTTTGCCAAATAATAACCAAAGTAATTGGTGCACGCCTGATGTATCAATTTTTTTTACCCTTTTTGCTTCTTCAAATTCTCCAATATTTTCTAATGCTTTAACATAACCTTTCATGATTTCACCATAATAGTAAACTTGGTTATTCCCACCAGAACAATATAATCCATAATGACCACCTACAACTAAATAATTAGTGATAAGCGCTGGAACGATTTTCTTATTAAATAAAGCTTCACTTAATGATTCCGGTGTCCAGTTAATTGATGTAAAACTTTTATCGTGAGCAGTAAGTTTGCCTCCTTCTCTTCTTAGAGGGATCATTCTTTTTGCTTTATTGATACCCCAAAAATACCACGTACCGCCTCCTGGTGAATATGATTTTAGTTTATCTGACTTCCAAGCTCCATAAACACCATTGAAAATACGTTCTTGTTTGTCTTGCGGTAGTGTGAATAGAACTTTATATATTGGTAATGCACTATTTTTACATAATACCTCTTTAAAGAAAGTTGATGTAAGATCATCTATAGGATTAAAATAGATATGTTTATTTGGAAAAAACTTTTTCCAAAACCATAAATTCCATATCCGAACTTGTTCGCTATAAGAATTACAGTCATTTACGCTTGACGAACGTGTAAAATCCTTGAGTATACTTTCAATAAATTCAAGCTCTGATGAATCAAAATTCTTCTTATTTTCAAGAGTCCAATTGCTAATCGTTCCACTATTAAATTCTAGTGCGTCAACCGTGTTCACTGTTTCATGTCTTACGCGTGAACCGAAAAACGAAAATCGCTTCATGCCCTCAGGTCCTCCCAACAACAAGCCTCTGGGATAAGAAGCATTATTTAAGGGGATCGAACTAAAAGATAATATTGGAGGAATAGTTATATTTCCGTATAAACTCAATAATATGTTACTGCTTACAAACGCGGGATGATCAATTGGTCCATGATGGTCAGCAGTAGAAATTAAAGGATTGCTTTTTAAAGTCTCCTCATATTGCTCTAATACATCAACGGGCAAATATGGAAAAGCTCTTTTAAAAAGCGGAATAAACTCGGGTCTATAAAAATGTGCTTGCTGTTTTCCCCTGTCCAATACTCTTTCACTTACAGACCACATTGATTCGTTGCCATATTTTGTTACGAGATTGTCGAGAATTGGCCTTTCCTTCCTCACTTCGTCAATATATTCACGAATCGTGGCCATGCAATAATTATATCACTATTTATAGGGTGTTATAATAGTCTATATGAAAAAAGTAGAAATTCTTGAATTATTAAAAGATTTTATTGCTATCGAATCCGTATCAACTGACCCAAAGCGTTTTCCACAAATTCTAAAGGCATCTGAATTTCTTAAAAAGAATTTAGAAAGTTTTGGATGTGATGTGAAAGTTTTTCAAATCAAAGATACTCCTCCACTTATTATTGGACTCTATTCAATGAATAAAAAAGCTAAAACGATAGGAATTTATGGCCATTATGATGTCCAACCTGAAGATCCATTATTAGAATGGCGATCACCACCGTTTAAACTAACGCAAAAAGACGGCAAGCTTTATGCAAGAGGTGTAGCTGACACTAAAGGCCATGTAATTCAAAACATAGTGGCTATAAAAAACCTCATCCATCACAAAAAACTGCATAATAATATTATATTTATTTTTGAAGGTGGTGAAGAAATAAGCAGTTATGGCTTTGAAAAATATGCTCGAAATCTTCAAAATATATTGTCTATGGTTGATGTATTCTACATAGTTGATCTTGGAATGCCTGCAACAAATGAACCTACTATATCTTTTGGGCTCAGAGGAATTGTGACATTTGAACTTGAAATTAAAATTGGAGAAGTTGACCTTCACTCAGGTACATTTGGTAACCGAGTTCTAAATCCCATTCATGTAATAAGCTATCTCATATCTCAAATGAAAAATTTGAGAACAAATAAAGTATTAATCCCTAGATTCTATGACAACATTAAAAAACCGAGTAAAAAGGAGTTTACAATGCTTAAGAAGGGAATTTTATCAGTCAAAGAAGAAATGAACAAGGCGCACGTATTTAAAATCATAACAATTGATGATATTCCTCCAAGCATTGTAACTAAAATAATGCCTTCGCTTGATTTTAACGGGGTATCCAGTGGTTATACTGGTGAAGGATTCAAAACAGTTATTGGTTCTACAGCAATTCTTAAGTTCTCGTGCAGACTTGTCGCAGAACAAACACCCTCAGACATCATACAAAAAATCACCAATTTTATAAAGCATAGTATGCCTTCTGGAGTTATATATAACTTGAATGTTGAGAGTCAGGCATCACCGGTGCGAATAGAGATAAAAAACGATTATATCCAAAAGGCGGCAAAGGCATTAGCAAAGGTTTTTAGAGCTCCTACTTCCTATACGATGACTGGTGGTTCTGTTCCAGCAGCTGAAATACTTTATCGATTATATAAAAAACCTATGGTCATGTTTGGGTTTCCACTTCCTGATTCTCAAATTCATGCTCCTAATGAAAATGTCGATGAGGATATGTTTTGGAAAGGAATTAAAGCGCTTGAAGAAGTATATCAACAGTAAAAAAATGTCTTGTGGCCGATGAAGGACTCGAACCTTCGACCTCTCCGATGTGAACGGAACGCTCTGACCAACTGAGCTAATCGGCCAAAAAAACATCCTGAACTCCGATTACATCGGAGAAACTTCAATTCAGGATCCCGAGATGCCGAATCTGTTCGACATGGCAGGATCTACTTGAATATTATATCAAACAAGTTCATCATCGCTTGTTTTTTCCTTTTAGCTTACTTACAATGGAATAATCATGGATATCGTGAAGAAAATCATAGAATTTGTCATGGATATCCTTGAGACTGTAACTTTTGTTGGGTCACTTTTTATCGTTGTATATCTTTTCATAATGCAGCCTCATCAAGTGAAAGGATCTTCTATGGATAACACATTCCATAACGGCGAATATATACTCACAAATAAACTCGCTTACAAGTTTGGTTCTCCTCATCGAGGAGACGTCGTCGTATTTAGTTCTCCAGATAATAAAGACATCGACTTCATAAAGAGAATTATCGCTCTCCCAGGTGAAAAAATACGAATTGAAAATAATACTATATATATCAATGGTAAAGCATTGAAGGAGCAGTATATTGAGGGGCAAACGCTCACTTTGGAAGATGCTTACTTAAAAGAAGGTCAGGAGGAAATTATTCCCAACGGGCATATATTTGTCATGGGAGATAATCGTCAAAGATCATCAGATTCGCGTATGTTTGGACCAGTCCCAACTCAGGATATCATAGGGCGCGTTTTTTTCAGATATTTCCCTCCTGAAAAAATTGGTACGATTAAAAATCCCTTTGAACAATCACTTATTCCAGTGAGGCTAGTTTACCAAGAATTTCGGTAGTTTTCTCAAGATTTCCTCTTACTTCTAAAATAACTTTTGTCTTTACTCTGGTTTGTATTACTTTTGTAGATAAGTCTTTATCAAGTCCTGAAAATTTGTTCGTTATTTTTTTTACAATGTCCTCAGAGGCTCTTTCCCCTTGTGAATTTACTGAATATAGTTTTTCTCGAACCATTTCCTCGGTCTGAAGGGTTGTCAAATTATTTGTAAGAACCTGTTCATATATATCGACCATGTCCTCAACATTCCTAAGCCGCGAAATTATATAGAGATGAGTCTTAGATATGGATTGAGAATAATATCCATCAATAATAGTTTCTGGCAACTTCAATAATCTAAGATAGTGAGAAATATATGTAGGTGAAAGATGTAGTGACTTAGCTAAAGAATTTAACGGAACATTGTACTGGTTTTGAATGTCTTTAAGCAGTTGAGCTTTAACCAGAACATTGGATTCATTTTGTACCTGTTGAATAAGAAAATCTATATCTTGAGACATTTCATTTATTACTGTCCCGGCATGATGGTTACGTATTTCTTTCCTTTTTGTGTAATAAACTTTACTTCTCCGTCAATAGCTGCATGAATCGTATAATCTTTTCCATGGTATGCTCCTTTTCCTGCTCTAAAGGTCATTCCTCTCTGTCTAACGATTACATTACCAGCACGTGCTTTTTCTCCACCATATAATTTAACTCCGAGTCTTTTGGAAATAGAGTCTTTGTTTCCTTTTGCAGCTTTTTGTGCTTTTGTATGTGCCATACAATTGAATAAAGATCAAAACGAAAACCAATAATTTAAACGCTGATAATTTTTACCCTTGAGAGCATTGGTCTAAAACCTCGAACCTTTCTATATCTTGTCTTGGCTTTAAAACGTGCAACATTTATTTTATCACCCTTGAAGTTATCCACTATCTCTCCTTTGACTTTTGTTTTCAAGGTCGGTGTACCCAGTTTTATTACTGTCTTATCATCGTCTCCTTGAGCAAGAGTTTCAAATTCAATAATACTTTTTTTATCCAATTTTAGATGATCAACAATTATCTCTTGTGATTCCTCCACGAGATACTGCTTCCCACCGGTACGGATGATAGCGAATTTCATCCTTGCATTATATAAAATCAACTACCTAAAAACAAGTTTTATATCGAAAAAGCTAATCCCAACATAATCATTGTCGATACAATCGAAGACCCTCCATATGATATAAAGGGAAGTGCGATACCAGTCACGGGGAGTATACCTAAGTTCATGCCAACATTGACAAAAATTGCAAGCGATATAAATATAAGCGAACCGGAGAGATAAAGATATGCAAAAAGATCATTTTTATGAGTAAAAATTTTCACGGTTAATCGATATAAAAGTACCATATACAAAAGGAGAACCACGAGGCCACCTACAAAACCGAATTGTTCGACAAGCGAGGCAAAAGCAAAATCTGTATGGAATTCAGGTAGAAAATTATGTCGTGCTTGGGTACTAAGCCCCAACCCTCTCCCAAGGAGACCTCCAGAACCAACAGTAATAATTGCTTGATGAAGGTTATATGTTATCCCCCGAGGATCTAAATCAGGGTTAATAAAACCGATTATTCGCAATTTTTGATAATTTTGTAGAAATTGCCAACCAATTGGTAAGCCAACAAATCCAGCGAGCGAAATGTATAGGAGCTTAATCGTTGAGTAACCTGAATAGAATAGCATAGCAAAAAAAACAACCAAGTACATAAGTGCGCTTCCAAGATCCGGTTGTGTTAGGACAAAAATGAAAGGAATAAAAAATGCCATAAATGTCACAATTATTCTTTGAGTCATAAATCGATTATGTGTACTCAATAAGGTGGCCATAATGAGTAAAAAAAATGGCTTATAAAACTCAGAGGTTTGGAAATTAAAGATAAAAAAATTTATCCACCGTTTTGCACCTCGAACCTCTTCACCAAGAAGAGCCGTTAAAATAAAGAGTAATACAAAACATATGAAAAGAATAAAGTAATTATCCTTAAAGAAGTGTGTCTTTAAACGGAAAAACAACACAAAAAAAGCAAGTCCTAAAAGCGAGAAGAATATATAGTTTAAAAACAAATCAGGACGGATTCCAAGTATGTTAAAAGATCCGAATATCAATAATCCTACAACTGAGAGCAATCCCCACAAGTCGAGCGATCTTTTTTTCATATCTTCTCTATAACAAGCTTGTCACCCTTACGTATTTCTTTTGCTGCAACCTTTTTCATTATAAGATCCTTGTATTTTGCAGGATAGCTAGGAATTGTTACTATAACTTGATCACTTGGATGTAATCCAATTTTTTTTCGTTCAACCTGAATTGTACGGATAATTTCTCGAGCGTCTCCGGCTTCACGGTCTAGGTTGTTATCGTGCGTATCAAACCTAGATTGTATGTCTTTTGCCTTCCCAGTATATTTTAGCTCGTATGCATTGATTTCATCTAAGACTACACGAACAATAAGATCAGAAAACTTAATTGGGCCTTTGTATTCAACTTCTCGAAGAGGAATACGTACTTTTATGCCAGCTTCCTTTCGTAATGCATGAATCGCAGATGATAATTCTATAGCATTTTTCATTTCTTGTTCTAACTTGTCGTCTGTTCTCCCTTCTTTAGGCCAATCTTGCAAATGAATAGATGATTCCGAAGTAATATTCTTAAATATTGCTTCTGTGATAAATGGAGCAAGAGGAGCAAGGGCCTTAAGATATTCAACAAGCACATACCAAAGAGTATTTAGTGTCATTGAAATATCTTCTTTATTTTCCGCGTCAGCGCGAACTCTGTCTCTTATTCGTCGTATATACCATCCAGAAAGATCGTTATTAAGAAAATGCTTTGTATACCCAACAGCAGAAACTGTATCGTATGCTTCCAATGCAGTTTTAATACTTTGTATTGTATTGTGTAATCGTGAAACAATCCACATATCTAAAACATTTGTAGATGGTTTTGAAAGATTTGGAGAAGGAGTCCATTTATGAAGAAGTGCGTATGTTGTGAAAAAATTATATGTATTCCATAAAGGTAATAATAATCCTCTAAGCTGTTCTCGATATTCTTCCTCGGAAATTAAAATGTCTTCACCTCTCATGACAGAGCTTCCCATGAGATAAATTCTTAAAGCATCTCCTCCATACTTTTCCAACATCATGCGCGGATCAGGATAATTACCATAATTCTTACTCATCTTTCTCCCATCAGATCCTAGTATTACTCCAGTTACCACTACGTTTTTAAATGCATGTGAATTAAATAAAACATTAGAAATAACGTGAAGTACATAAAACCACGCTCTAATTTGGCCGGTATATTCAACTATGAAATCAGGAGGGAAAAAATCGCCAAGTTTTTCCTTTTTATTAAATGGGTAGTGTCGTTCTGCATAAGGAGCTGATCCAGCTTCAATCCAACTATCGAGCACCTCGGGGACTCTTTTTGCTTTTTTACCACATCTCTTGCATGTAACAAAAATTTCATCAATGTCTGGTTTATGCAATTCGACCACCTTTTGTCCAGAAGCTTCTTCAAGCTCCTTTATCGAACCCGGAACAAATCGCTCCCCACAAGAACATTCCCAAACTGGAACCGGTGATCCCCAATAACGACTGCGAGAAATACACCAGTCCGGTGCTGCCTCCATGCTTTTTTTAAATCTTCCCTGTTTAAAATGGTTTGGATACCAGTTAATGGCCTCGTTAGTTTTAAAGAGTTCTTTTTTAATATCTTGAATATTTACAAACCACGCGTTTTGTGGAGCATAAAAAAGCTGTGTACCGCACCTCCAACAATGCGGCATACTATATGTGTAGGGCTCTTCTTTCAGGATAAGACCACGCTTTCTAAGATCGTCGTTTACTGCTTCATTAGCATCCAGATAAAACATTCCACCGAATTGAGGAACATGATCAAGTATATTACCTTCCTCGTCTACGTGTAGAACGATTTGAATATTTTCTTTTGTCATCACCTCAAGATCTTCCTCTCCATATGCAGCAAGCGTAACAACCCCAGTGCCCTCGTCTGCAGTTACGAAATCCCCACCAATTATGATGAATGCTTTTTTATCTTTTTCTATAGTATAGAAAGTATAGTGAGGTTCAAAAAATTCCCCGATAATTTTTTCCCCTTTAAAAGTATCAAGTATTTTATATTTGAGACCATCAAGGATTTTTATCGTTGATTGAGCAAGAATATATTTTTCATTCTCTATTTCTACGGTTACATATGTCAATACAGGGTTTACTGCAAGCGCGGGTGTAACAATTTTATTCCAGGGAGTTGTCGACCATGCAAGAATGTAAGTATTTTCATAGTTTGTAAGTTTATATTTATATATTGTCCCAAGATCTGTAATTTGTTTATAATTTTCACTATCCATTGCAACTTCAAAATTTGAAATCGGTGTTGAACAATGAGGACAAAAAAGTGAAACGCGGAGTCCTTTATAAATCTGTCCCTTATCATACATTTGCTTGAAAACCCACATAACAGATTCCATATACTCTTTGTCCATCGTTTTATAAGCATTTTTGAAGTCTACCCAACGACCAATATGGTCAACGTACCATTCCCACTCTGATGAAACATCCCCAACATACAATTTGCATTCGTCAATAAATTTTTTTATACCGATTGTTTCTTCAATATCTTTTTTTCGCTTTAATCCAAGTTTATTCTCAACTTTATTTTCTGCAGGAAGACCGTGACAATCCCAACCCCATACTCTGCGAACTCGATAACCCTTCATCGTCCAAAAACGCGGAAAAACATCCTTTGGAATACAAGATAATAGACTTCCATAATGAGGTAAACCCGTAATAAAAGGTGGACCATCGAGAAATGTCCATGTTTTACTCGGTGGTTTTGACTCAATTGACTTTTCGAAAATATTATTATCTTTCCAGAAATGAAGAATCTCTTGTTCTATTTTTGCAAAATCGGGCTTTGGGTCTATAGGTTTAAACATACGTAAGAATATTTCACTTAATTGAATCTATCTTTGCTGCAAGAATAAAATCATTTTCATGAAGACCGTTAATTGTGTGAGTATAACAAGTTATCTTGATGTTATTCCACCGATATAAAAGGATGTCTGGGTGATGTCCCTCGTGTTCTGCAATAGTTGCAATTGAGTTTATGAAAGCTACTGCTTCTTTGAAGTTCTTAAATGAAAAGTCTTTCTCTATTTTTTTTCCATCTTTAACTATCCAACCCTTAAGTTGGTCAAGATACTTCTTATATTCATGCTCTGACAAAGGATTTACGCCTCCTTCGCATGGAATGCATTTTTTATGCAAGAGATCGGACGACATAGTTATATTTTTTTTCTAAGAAACGCAGGCGTATCAAATTCTTCATCATCAATAAATTCATCTTGTGTATCAGTTGTTTCTTGTTTCGTATTTTGTGATTCAATAGATTGTTTACCTACCTCCTCCTCATTGAGAAGTGCAGGTCTTGATCTACTTAATTGTGATAATCGTAAGCGTCGCTCATCAATTTTTGTAGCAATCACTGTAATACGAACTTGATCAACCATGCGCTCATCAATAACTGCTCCAAATATTATATCAGCATCAGGATCAACTGATTTTGCAATAACTGAAGCTGCTTCATTTACCTCACTCATGCTCAAGTCTGTCCCACCAACGATATTGAACAAAACTCCTTTAGCTCCTGCTAGTGAAGTTTCTAGAAGAGGTGATGAAATTGCCTGTTTTATAGCTGCGATAGTTCTATTTTCACCACTAGCTGTTCCTATCCCCATAAGTGCGGTTCCTGCTTCATGCATGATAGTTCGCACATCAGCAAAATCTACATTTATTAGTCCTGGGGTAGTTATGAGTTCGGCGATACCTTTAACACCCTGATGAAGAATTGAGTCTACTTTTTTAAAAGCTTCAAGAATACTAACTTTTGTGTCAATAATCTCTAATATCTTTTGATTTGGAATAACAATAAGAGTATCAACTTTACTTCGAAGATTTTCGACCCCTTCTTGTGCGAGAACTTTTCTACGGGCTCCCTCAAAGACAAACGGTCTGGTCACAACAGCTATAGTTAAAGCTCCAACTTCTTTTCCAATCTCTGCAATGATTGGTGAAGCTCCTGTTCCTGTTCCCCCACCTTCCCCAGCAGCAATAAAGATCATATCTGCACCCTCAAGTTGTTCCTTTATTTTTTCTTTTGATTCTTCTGCTGCTTGTCTACCAATTTCCGGATTTCCACCAGAACCTAACCCTTTAGTAAGATTTTCACCGATTTGGATTTTAACATCAGCTTTATGATTAAGGAGGGCTTGTGCATCGGTGTTCAGAGCAATAAACTCTACACCTACAATATCTTCTTCAGAAATCATTGTGGTTAATGCGTTACCACCACCACCACCAATTCCTACGACTTTTATCCGTGCTGGTTGTCCTGCTTTAGGTTTGACGAGCATTTTAGGGTATAAATGACTTGAATAAATCAAAAGTCTTTTTAAACGAGCCCTTTAATGATAAATTCCTGAATATTTTATCAAAATCTTTAAAATGTAGCTTCTGATCAACAACACCCTCGTCTCTGGCATAAAGGAGAAGTCCCACAACACTTGCGTATTGAGGGTACATAACCTCATCTATCAGTCCGCTAATAAATTGCGGTTTTCCTATACGAGCAGGCATACCGATAATTCTTTTTGCTGCATCAATAAGCCCTGTGGTCATAGCTCCACCCCCTGATATTACAAGTCCTGAAGGTATTTGATTGATAAATCCGCTTTTATCAATCTCCTCTAAAACCTTATCAAATATCTCTTCAGAGCGGGGTCTTATTATACCATCAATAACCGTCTTGTAAGAAAATGACTTTAGTCCTTCAATAATACCTAGATGCGTGACATCGATGTCATCCTGTTTCTCTTCCTTCATCTTTTGCTTGACTTTTTCGTCAGTAAGATACAACTTTATTTTTTCAGCAGATTCTAGAGATATGCGAAGACCAACAGCTATATCATTAGTTATGTGACGAGCGCCAATTGGAATTGAAGAAGAATAACTCAAAGCCCCTTCTACATAAACACATACGTCAGTCTTACCACCACCAATATCAACAACAACTACCCCAAGTTCTTTCTCTGTATCAGATAATACTGCTAAAGCAGAAGATAATCCAGAAAACACATATGCTCTGGTTTCAATACCAAGATCGGCAAGACATCGCTCTAGGTTTTTAAGATTGGTCAAGCTTGCTGTGATTATGTGCGTATTCACTTCAAGACGGACCCCACTCATTCCGAGTGGACTTTTAATACCATCTTGACCATCAACAATATACTCACGAGGAACTACTTCGATTACCTCTCTTGTTGAGGAAATCGAAATCGCTTTGGCTGCATCAATAACACGAACCATATCATCATGAGATATCTCAATATCTGGTTGTGACACAGCAACAACTCCATGTGAGTTGAGTGATTCAATATGAGGACCACCAACAGCAATATAAGCGGATTGAACTTTAGCTCCAGCCATACGCTCAGCTTTTTCTACGGATTCCTCAACTGCATCAGTGACTTGATGAATGTCAACGATTTGACCTCTTCTCACTCCCCTTGAGGGTATACTTGAAAAACCCATAACACGAGGTTCGCGTTCTTCTTCAGATTGCTTTGCGATTATCGTTGAAATTTTTGAGGACCCAACGTCAATCCCGCACAATATAGTGTCTGCCATATTTTATACGAGGTATTAATATATGATTACTGGTTTTTCAAACCTAACATCAATGCTTTTATAGTTTGTTCCTTTTATCACCAATTGTTCAATAATAAACTTAATCTCAGCAACCTGAGCTTTCATATCCCTGTTTGTGGTGAATATATACTGGCTTTCTCTTGCTCTTAATACTATCATATTCTCATTCATAATATCAATGCCTTCAACCTTAATCCCTACCTCGTTAATGCCGTCTGCAAATTGAAGGCTATACACTATGTCTTTGTGCTGTATAACCTCACCAGCTCGATATTGATTAAAATATAGTTTTTGATAATAATTGATGATCGGGACTGAGTGGACCAATGTCTTCTCTCTTTGTTTAGCGATAATTCTTCCATCGTTAGATAAAAGCAATTCCCCATCTGCGATTGCGAGTTTAGCAGTAACTCTGTTCTTTACAACAACAATGTCAATTGTATCTGGGGATTTTGTCTCAACTTTTATAGATTTGATATTCGGATTGAGACTGTAAAGATTCTGCTCAATTTCTTTAGGAGAAATAAAAAAGTATGACTTTTGTGAGTATTGTGTAATCCCATTCAGATTATCTATTCCTTGTATATTTATATGTTTTATGACGAAAAAAAATCTGGAAAAAAATAAGATTATAAGCGCTGCTACAAAAACTAGTAAATAAATATTAGTTGAAATTTTACGAATAGGTTGTAGAGTTTTTAATATGAAGATTTTTATTCTCATCATTGTAGGATTTCATGCACTATTTTCGCCGCAACATCGTCTTGAATATATTTTTTAAGTTGTGGAAAATGTTCTTGATAGTATTTATTATTAAAAAATACCTTTTTTATTAACAACAAAAGCTCTTCGCTATCTTTTGATTGATCAAATACTTCTGAGACTCCTGCTTCGTGCATAAAATAAGCATGTTTGTCTTGTTCTTTTCCTGCTGACCATGGCAGAGGAACAAGCACGGAAGGTATATTAAAATGCATCAGTTCAAAGACTGTATTTGCTCCCGCGCGAGAAACAACTATCGAAGCATGTTTATAGACCCAACCTATTTCATTTTGATACATATGAGGTGCGGGGAAGTAATTTTTTATCCGAAGCGAAGATAACCTCTCAAAGTCATTGTATTCCTGAATATTTCCTGTTTGGTGTATAACAATAAAATCTTTAGTCAATTCTTCTAAGATATTTTCAATATGAACATTAAGACTATGCGATCCAAGGGTTCCACCCATAATAAAAAGGATTGGATTATTTCCTATTTTTATAAAGGGTTTTTCTACATTTTTTAGAATTGATGTGCGTATAGGATTACCTGTGAGTATTGTTTTTTTACTTGGAAAGACTCTTTGTGCTTGTGGAAATGCAATAAATATCTTGGTTGCAATTCTCGCCAAAAGTCTATTTGTCAGGCCAGGATTAATAGTCTGTTCATGTATGTATACAGGAATTTTCCGATCATGTGCAGCTAGAGCAATTGGAAATCCTATATACCCACCAAACGTCAGAATTGCATCAGGTTTATGCTCGTGTATAATCTTTCTGCTCTGGAGAATTCCGATAAAAATTTTACCAATATTAAGAATGCTTTTCAAAGATATTGATCGAGAAAATTTTCCTGTTGTGAGATGTATAAAAGGTATTTTAAGTTTTTCTACCTGAGTATATTCGTATGACAACGTTAGTTCATTATCAACCGTATATTGTCTGCCAACAAATATAATCTGAACGTCTTTCCGTTTTTGAAGTTCCTCAATGACAGCTAGAGCAGGAGTAGCATGTCCACCAGTTATTAATATCTTCATGCTAAGAATATTGTATCATCTTCGAGCAACGCTAATAGATATACCAATGAGAGAATAGAAAACTAAAAGACTTGATCCTCCATACGAAATAAACGGCAATGGTACACCGGTCAATGGAATTAACCCTACCATACCACCAAGATTAATAATAAGCTGTAAACAAAGAAGACAAAATATTGAGCTTACTAATAATTTACCAAATCGATCTTTTGCATGTTTCGCAGTCTTAAGAAGCGTATACATAAGTACTAAGTAAAGTACTATAAGAATAAATGAGCCTATAAAACCAACCTCTTCACCAATAATTGCGAAAATCGAGTCAGTATGAGCTTCAGGAAGAAATTGATATTTTTGCCTTGAGCTTGCAAACCCTCTACCTATAATTCCACCGGCAGATAACGAGATCAATATCTGTCGGATATGGTAACCTATTCCTTCCGGGTCAATACTAGGATTTATGTATGCCATTAGCCGTCTCATACGATAAGATGATGTTGCAATAAGAAAGAAAAAGCCTCCAAAAGCTATAGGAATAAGAAAAAAAAGATATTTTAGTGACTCGCCAGAAAAATAGTATATTGTAATAAAAAGCGAGAAAATAATGATAGCTGTCCCCATATCTGGCTGCACCATAATCAAACCTATCATGAAAAGGAGAAGTAATAAAAACGACACAAAACGCTCTCTTTCTTTATGCAAAAACCACGAAGATAAATAGAGAATAATAGAGAACTTAGCAGCTTCTGTAGGCTGAAAAGTAAATGATCCCAGGCTTATCCAACGTCGCGCACCCGCGACATGGGTTCCTATTCCTGGTATAAGCACAAGAATGAGAAATATTATTGAAATAAGTAATGCAGGAAAGGATATATAGTAAAGCTTACGGTAATCGAAGACAGAAAAGAAAATCATAATAAAAAACCCCAGAGATGCCCAAATGATTTGAAGCTTCATGTAATGAAAACTATCTCCAAGACCTCTAAACGCACTAACCGATGATGCTTCAAAAATAAAAAAAAGTCCAATAATAGTGAGTAGTAAAGGCACCCCAATAAGAGTTCCTATCTGTTTTTTTTGATCAATTTGAAGTTTTTTGAGGATTTTTTTCTTTTTCTTCATATTGTTTTACGCACCTCATAAATTCATTTCCTCTCTCGGGGAAATTCCTAAACATTGTATAGCTAGGCGCTCCAGGAGACAGTAAACATGCTGTGCCCGACGGACTATGTTTATAGGCAAAATCAACCGCATCTTCCATATTGTTTGTTGTAAAAATTCGTGGTCTATATTCTCTCTTTTTATTGATTAACTTTTCTAGAACGATTTCAGTATCAGGAAAAAGTACAATATTGTCAATGTGTAATTCAAAAAGTTTTTCTACTAAGTCTCGAAAATCATACTCCCTGTTTTGTCCCCCTAACAAGATTGTACTCACATTCGTAATTCTTGAGAGAGCTTGGAGTGTCGCAGCGGGATGATTTGCAGCAGAATCGTTATAAAATTTTATTCCTTTAAATATCCCGACATATTGGTGCCGATGAAGAAGCGGCTTTGTTTGACTAATTATTTCTCTCGCAGCATTTCGATTTATACCAAATAATGAGGTTACTGTAAGAGAAGCTGAAACATTAGATTGATAAAAAGGTCCGATATCGGATTCATCATTGTCCTTGTACGCTACGGGTTGAGCTTTTGTATGAAAAACCAGCTGTTCAAGTTCTAGTTGACCACTGTTATATACATAATAATCTTTCTTCGAGGCGTATTTAGCTATTTGAGCTTTTGCTTCAAAATAGGCTCCAAAGGATACGTGATTGTGTAGTTCTTGATAAATATTAAGGATACATGAAACATGGGGTGAATATTGTATATCCTCCAACTGATAGCTTGACAATTCCAGAACGATGATCGATGACTCATCAATATCACTTAAAAGAAGATCAAGCATTGGTTCTCCGATATTTCCAGCCAACTCTGAACTTTTTCCCGCGTTACGTAAAATACTATGCACCAAATGACTTGTTGTACTTTTTCCTTTTGTACCAGTTATTCCAATAGTTCTATATTTTGAGTTTGCAAAAAAAATGTTCGTGGCAGTTGTGTATGGTTTTGTTACAAACTTTTTAGGAATTCCTGGTGACTTAATTACAAGGTTGCATGATTTTTGTTTTTCGAGGTAATCTGGGCCATCTTTTTGATCAGCTGTTTCAATGGTGACATCTGGAGCAAACTTTCTTAAAAATTTCTCTGTAGATCTCCCTTCTACACCATATCCTAAAATAAGGATTTTTTTATATTCGCGAATAGCATCAATTTTCATGAATAATAGATTTAAACTTCTCAGGGATATTACTGTCATTACCATATGAAAACACTTCTCTCTCAGCTTGTGCGATGCTCTCAATATTACTTAACAATCTATCCTCTAATTCTTCCATAATACAATCATTCAGATATTCTCCTCGTCTATATGCTCTGTATAAAGCAACTTTCATTTCCTGTGGAGTTCCAACGCATTCAAATGGTTTCGTGTTTCCTTCTCCTAAGAGTTCTTGGAAAATAGGTATAAGTCTTTTTTCGCTGTACAAATTCTTATCGAATATCTCAAGCATGTGTTTTTTTGGGAGAAATGCGGAAAGAATACAGAATACAAAAACGGTCTTTGCTGATGAATAATCCCACCGATGTGAATTATTATTTTTGTTTATTCTAAAATTATGATTACTGCTTGAAAATGTCTGAAAATATTGTGGGAAGCGCGTAAAAATTTCTGCAATTTTGATCTCATAAAATGGTCTTATAAAAGAAAAGTATTGCACATCTTTAGAGACAAACATCTTTATATATTCTGAGAATAATATTTCGAATTCAAATGACTTACTCCATTGGTGGCTTACAACTTCATCTAAATAGGTAATGTTCCCATAATTACTGCTTCTCTCATTTGAAAAAACTATGTACGAATAATCGTACAGCAGAGCATATAGAAGGGCTACAAATGCGTAAATCGCAGAAATAGGAACATGACCGTTATATACCTGGCCCGTTTGGTTCAGCTCAAGTATCTGTTTGTCGATCGTCCTGCGAACAACCATAGCTTTTTTTTGAGCAATTGCTGCTACTTTTTCTTGTACTGGAAAAATATTAAGAGAAAAAAGATCAAAATTTATATTCTTTTCCTTTAGAAGTTCTAATGTAACGATTGAGTCCTTACCCCCACCAAGAGTAACGAGTGAACGATCCGTAGGATGATGCGTATTGCTATCAATAGTCGAAGGATTATCACCAAAAGGAAAGTGTATTAATCCGCGATAATCAAGTTTATTCTTATAAAAAAATTCCCCTAATCCTTTTGTATAAAGAATGTCCCAAAAATGTGCTTGTTCCTTTGTGAGTGTGTATTTTGAAGTTGAAATTTTTGGAGGAACGAATAATTTATAATAACTTACTCCAAGAACTAAATGAATACTCTGGAGAATGTTATTGAGAGTAACATTCGAAATCTTGCTAATGTCGACTGGTTTTGGAAGCTCAAGTTTTTCAATAAAGGTTTTTGGCGTTGACCCATCAAGGTCAATTGAATAGGTAAAGAAAATCTCACCTTTTTGCCAATCTGGTTTATAGTCTACAAATACAAATTCTTTTGCCGAAATCATATACTCATTATAGAAAACTTATAGTATATTTACTTGAGAAACGCAATCATAAGTCCAAATACGGCAAAGAGAATGGAGATGACCCAAGCACGCATAACAATTTTAGGTTCTTCCCATCCTTTATATTGAAGCCATAGGTGAATTGGAGCTACAGGAAAAAGCTTTTTCCCTCGATATTTTTTTGATACAAGTTGTATGAGTGATGAAAGAATTTCCGCAACGAACACGCCTCCGATAATAGTCAGAGCAAAAACTTTTCCAAGCAAGAGTCCAATTACAGCAAAAGTTGCTCCAAATGATAGCGCTCCTGTATCTCCCAAAAAAAGTCGCGCTGGATACACATTAAAATACAGAAAAGCAATAAGTCCTCCTATCCATACTGCAATAAATATTAATAAGGGAGTGTCTAGTATAGATATAGATATCGTCCAAAAGGCTAGAAGTGCAATAAGTAACACCCCACTAGATAGTCCATCAAGACCATCGGAAATATTAACAGCGTTTGAAAAAGCAACAATAACAAATGTTGCAAAAGGAATATACCACCACGAAAGATCATAAACCCCTAAGTAAGGTATGTTGATAATACTAACGTCGAGTTCTGAAAACATCCAATATGAAACGATAGTAGCCAATAGTAATTCAATTATTAATTTATGTCGTAATCGAAGGCCAAAAAAGGATCCTTGTCGCCAAAAGAACATTTTTTTAAAATCATCATAGAGACCTAAAAAGGAAAAAAATAGAAACGTAAACAATAAAATTTTTATTTCAGAAGTTATTGATTGATAATTAGATACAATGTCCTTTCCCATAAAGGCAAAGGAAAATATAAATAAAGTGAATCCGAACAATGTTGTAAGAATTATGAGGATTCCACCTCCAACTGGTGTTCCTGCTTTTTGTTTGTGGAATTTATCGAAAATCGGCGTTCTTTTGTTAAAAGCGTCTCGTGTTTCTTGAGAAGCCCTTTGAAATTTGAGTTTGTACAATAAATTGATAAAAGGGATAAGTAAAACTAAATTAACAAGGAAAGATATAAAAAAAACGAGTAAATAAATTGCCATAAACCTAGAAGCCCATTCTCAATAAACCATTAAGTTAATAATCTTCGGTACAAAAATCAACAACGCAAGAATACTTACACCGACTACGTAGGTTAACATTGCAGCAGCTGAAACATCCTTGGCAATTTTGATTTCTTTTTTCCACTCCTTTGTTATCGCATCTGTTGTTGCTTCAATCGCTGTATTAATCGCTTCAACAACGAGCCCGATTGTTATTGCAAAAATAACAAGTAGCCATTCAAAATAACTAATGTTTAATATATAACTCGCCAGCATTACTATAATTGAGATGATAAGATGCATTTGGTAGTTTGCCTGAGATCGAATAGCCCATTTAAAACCATTTATAGCGTTTTTAAAGGCATTTCCGTGTTGTTCTACCCGCTTGTTAATGCTTTGTACCATTATGTTAAAATCTTTTTAAGTGCATTGAGAACTTTTTCAGAATCATGTCGCAGAATACTCCTTGGGTGCCTATCTGCCTTAGAAGCATTGTAACGCACATTAGCAACCAAATCTATACGAATTATATTGCTATTCATTTCAAGGTCGTCTTCGACAATATCTTCATTATATTTTCTATAATGATCAAGGATGTCGTCTCGAATTCTGCCTGTATTAACAAAAATACAATCAATATTCCTTCCAATATATTTCTTTAAATCATTAACATGTTCGGAGGCAGTATAGTGCGTTGTTTGTCCTGATTTTGTCATGAGGTTCATAAAGTTGATAATTTTTGCCTCTGATTTATCTAAAGCTTTCTGAACTCCATCTACGAGTAGGTTGGGAATAAGACTCGTATAAAGATCCCCAGGTCCGATAATAATATAATCTGCCTTATGTATAGCTTGGAGCGCTCGTGGATTAGCCTTTGCTCGAGGCTTAAGATATGCTTTTGAAATCCTACTTTTTTTGTGTGAGGCTGTATCAATAAGCTCTTCAGATTCAAGTGTTTCACCATCCTCATAATCAGCACAAAGATGAACTTTGTCAAAGGTTACGGGAATAACATCTCCTTTTGTTTGTAATATATATGAAGCACTATCAATAACCTGTTGATAATCGGATGTAGTTTTTTCTAACGCAGCTAGGAAAATATTACCAAAATTATGACCTCTAAAATCTCCATTTTCAAATCTATAAAGAAAAAGCTTACGCCATAAATCAGGGGCGTCTGAAAGAGCTACTAAACATTGACGTATATCCCCTGGTGGCAATACACCAAACTGATCTCTGAGCCGACCAGTACTTCCACCACTGTCCATCATAGAGACAATCACTGAAATTTCATAAGGTTCTTCTTTGATTCCGCTCAAAACAGTAAACGTCCCTGTACCACCACCTATAACAACTACTTTTTTCATGTATATATTGTAGCACGATAATCCTTAATATGAAAACTGCAAACCGAGCATCAACTTATAAAATAACCTTGGATGAAAAGTGAAGCGAAGATGATCTGAAGAATACTAAACAAAACTATAACGATGTATTTTATTCCGACGTGCTTTATTTGAGCGAGAAGTATAAACATTGCCCATGCAAATAAAGCATATCGAGGTATTGAAGAAAAAGTTCCCGTAAGTGGAGGAAGCAGGATGTGTGCAAGCGAAAAAATTGAAATTCCTATACCAAATGTGTCTTTTCTTCGCCAAGTATTGATAAAAAACAAAAGACTTGTAATTAAGACAAAATTGAAAAAAATAAACTCAACCATGGCTACACAATATTGGTAGGTGAAATCTGCAGTAAAAAAAATACGTAGATAACGGTAATAAACCTGTGGAAGTAATATGAGTGATGTTGACCTATTCGCCCCAAAAGCAGGTTGGGAAGTAAAAAAATAAAGAGGATTTCCGAATTTTGCTTGGAGAAAGATCATATAGACGCCAAGTCCAGCAAATGGAGAGATCAATATAATAGGATGCTTGAACCACATGTAAGTAATATTTTTTATAAAATTCTTTTTCTTCTCATAGAAATACATAACGAAAGGTATTATCAGTAGGAAACCCTGAAGGCGAGTAAGTGATGCTAAAAAAGCGAAAATTCCTGCTCTATCATGTTTTTTTTGATAAAAAAAATAAAGGCTCAAACATATAAACATGAGAAATATTCCTTCGGTATATACGGCAGTAAAGAAAAAGGCAGTAGGAAACGTCACCAAAAAAATCACAATCCATTCGCTTGTCTTTTTGTCATATTTAAAGGAAAAAAGTTTTAGAAAATAATATATACCAATAAAAAATCCGGTATAAGATACTAACAATCCCGCAGAAAGATGAGCTTTATGTAAGAGTCCTCCGAGAGCACGAATCATCAAGGGATAAAGAGGAAAGAAGGCTTGATCGAACTGATGGTATCCATCTCGAGCAATATTTATATAGTGAGCTCCATCAAAATTGGCCCAAGAGTACAGTACTTGAGATAAATTATAACTTATGAGGAGGTCTCTATATGGAAAATTACCTGCATATGGAATAAGTCGTGCTGAAAGAAATGCAACAGTCAAAAGACATATCGTTCGAATACTAACAATAGCGACTAATCGCCATTTCATAATTGCTTATTATATAATAACATTATGCAAGCGGTACTTCTTGTGGCAGGTGCAAATAAAAGGTTTTTCCCTCTGGAAACACTGGGACATAAAGCGATGACTCGTCTTTATGGAAGGCCCTTAATTGAATATGTTATTGAGGACCTTCGCGAATGTGGAATTCATCAGTTTGTAATCGTTGTTCCTAAGGGTGATAAGGTAATTACTACGCACTTACAAAAAGGCGAGGACCTCGGTGTCACCATTCAATATGCCTATCAGGATAGTCCTAAAGGACAAGGAAATGCTCTATTATGTGCTGCAGATCTTATCAACGAGTCTTTTATTATTCCTAATGCATATCATATTCTTGAAAAAAATCTTTTTAAAACATTAATTGATCGCTTTAATACTGAAGACCTCGATGGGCTCATCCCTGCGAAATATGAGGAAGGTATTCACGAATATGGAGCTCTTGATCTTGACGGCGAAAGAATTAAGAGTATTATTGAAAAACCTCGAGCCGGCACTGAACCATCACATTATCGCTCAACGTCAGCATTTCTTTTCAAACCTGACTTCATCCACTCTCTCAAAAACCGCACATCCCATCAGTATGCATATGAAGAAGCTATTTCAGATTATGCTCATGATAAAAAAGTCCTTATGCATAAAATAGAAAAGGAGCAGTATATTCCTACTTTAAAATACCCATGGCATCTTTTAGAACTCTTCACACATCTTGCACTTACAAAAATAGGATACATTAGCCCTAATGCAAGTATTGCAAAAACGGCAATTATTGAAGATACGGCCTATATAGATGATGGTGCGATTATCTTAGACGGTGCTCATATAAAAGGTCATACATATATTGGTAGAAATGTGTATATCGGAGACCATTCTGTAATCCGTGATAGTGATATAGGAAAAAATGCTCAGATTGGAATTCATGCAGATATTGCACGCTCTATTATTATGGAGGACGTTCATTTTCATGGTGATGGTTTTATTGGTGATTCAGTAATTGGATCTTTTTCTCGTCTCGGAGCAGGATTTATTACAGCGAATAAACGAATGGATAGAAAACCCATTTTAAGCTATATGGATAAATCAGAGATAAATACAACCGAACATGCATTAGGAGTTATATGCGGGAAACAAACGTCATTTGGAGTACGTGTTTCAACAATGCCTGGAATACTCGTAGGTGAAAAATCAACTATCTGGCCTGCAATGACAGTGTATACTAGCCTTCCACACTCAGGAAAATTAAAACCGAAAATTCAACCTTAGAGGTTGTTTAGGTTCGCAACCTTGGGATTTTCAATAAATCCTATAAAATTTATACTTTAATCACAACTTTAATAGGTAGGTGATCTGATCCTTTGGTCTCAACAACTTCAAAACTTTTTACTATTATATCTTTACTTACAAAAATATGGTCAATTTTCATTTTTTGCTGCTCCCTATCTATAAAGGTAAAATCTTCGTTTTCTCTGTCAACATTAGGTAGTATCTTGTTAATTTTTTTTATCGGTTCTGTACTCATTGTAGCGTTAAAGTCTCCAACAAGAATAGTTTTCTCGTACGAGAGTAAAGCATCGAGATTGCGAAAGTGCATTTCGCTAATTTCAGACTTCCCTCCATATCGGGGATAATAAACATGTGTATTTATGACACGAACATCTGTTTCATTACTATTCATCCCTACTTCAACTGCATTTCTCGGCTCTGTAGTCCAATCATCACCATATAAATCAGCAGGACTCAATTGATGACATACTTGGTTTTTACATTCAAAACGTGAAAGAATTGCGTTTCCCAGATCGTATGGTCTTCCCGACTGTTGAGATGGCAATGCAGGACAAAAATAAAGATGGTATCCAAGTTCCTGTGCTAATTTTTCTCCGACGTTTCCTCTATTATCTTTCCAAACAGCAACCTCCTGAAGTCCAAAGACATCGGCGTTGAGTTCCTTAAGTCCCTGAAGAATTTCATCATATCGCTCTCCTTTTAAAATATTCCAAGATACAACGGAAATATTCACACGCGTTTAATAGCTGCCCCTAAACTCTGTAACTTTCTCTCTATGTCTTCATAGCCCCTATCTATAATTGATGCTCCATTTATGACAGATTCACCTTCTGCGCTACAGGCAGCGATAAGTATTGTCGCTCCAGCGCGGAGATCTTTAACATCCATAACTCCATTATGCAATTGAGTTGGTCCTTTTATACGAATAGCTTGTTGTAGCGACTTCAAATTATCATCATTCTCAATATTAAATTGGTAAATTTTCCTTGGATTATCTAATTCTGGCTGATAAAATTCTATGTCAGCACCGAGTTTTTGGAGTTCGGAGACATATCCAAACCGATCTTCAAATATCGTTTCATGGATTGTAGAAACACCATGTGCCTGTGTCATCATCACAGCCCATGGACCCTGCCAATCGGTCATAAATCCTGGATGCGGTCCTGTCGTAATACTACTACTTTTTAACTCACCTTTATAGTAAAATCGTATACCTTCAGGTAAAACTTCTACACCTGCGCCAATATTTTTTATCTCAGTTGCAAAATACTCAATGTCACTTTCTTTTATACCGTAAATCATGATATCACCTCTTGTTGTTATTCCAAATGATGCAAAAGTAGGAGCTTCATTTCTATCCACCATAATGGTGAAGGAATCATTTTTATAATGCAGAATTGGTGTTCCTTTTATTAAAACCGAGCCGTTTTCTCTTTTTATGTGTGCTCCAGCCTGATTGAGCAAGTTAATAAGATCATCGATTTCTGGTTCTTGAGCAGCATTCTTAATCACAGATTCGCCATCTGCGCGGGATGCAAGCATTATAGCCAATTCTGTTCCTGTGTGTGTTGGTTTGTCAAACGTAAATGTTGTGCCTCTGATAGAATTACCATTGAGTTGTGATTCATAAAAGCCCGTTTCAGAATTATATGTTACCTTTACTCCAAACGCTTGAAGCATACTAATATGCCTATCTATGGGCCGAGCTCCGAGCCTGCATCCTCCAGGATTAGGAATAAAAGCTTTACCAAAACGGTATAGTAGGGGAGCAAAAAACATAAAAGAAGCTCTAATTTTTGCCGCATGCAAAAGATCAATAGTATCTGAAGAGAGTCCATGACTATCAACCACCACGGTATTCGAATCAGTAAAATCGGCTTGTGCTCCAAGTTTGTTTATAAGATGGAGTAATTCATTGATGTCTCTGATGCGAGGAATATTTTTGAAGGTGATGGGACTATCAAAAAGCAATGCTGCAATAAGTACTTTCAATGCAACATTCTTAGCTCCTGAAAGCTGTATTTGTCCCTTCAACGGCTTCCCTCCTCTGACGATAAATGAATCCTCACTATTATCCATATACGTAATATCAAAACCTCGAGCAACTACTAGATTGTCAATACTTCCTCTTCGAGGTCTATTCCATACTTCTCTTTTACTCTCTTTTTTATAAAAGTAACCAAATTTTTAACATCTTCGCTTGTTGCATTTCCTGTATTAACGATAAAATTTGCATGTTTTTCAGATATCTGTGCTCCACCAATCGAATATCCTTTTAAACCAAGTTCATCTATCATTTTACCAACCGATTCACCTTTTACGTTTTTAAAATAACAACCAGATGATGCTATTCCCATTGGTTGAGTTTGTTTTCGGTAATCCATTGAGGTTTGCGCATGCAATTTTGTCTCTTCGGGAGAAATCTTAGCTAATTTGAACTCAGCCCATAATACAATCTCCTTTGTTTCATGCAAAATACTATAATCATATGCAAAATTAAAATATGACTTTGGAACACTTTTAAATACTCCATCTCGAGTCACTAAACCTGCTCTCACAAGCGGGTCACCAACATAAACCTCCTGTCTATTCTTTCCTGGATTTATATACCACTTAGAATTCATGTATAAAGCCCCACCGAGAGTTCCAGGAAGACCGACGTGATATTCAAGCCCTGACCACCCTTCATCTGCCGTTTCTTTTGCTAATCGAGTCATAGAGTATCCTGAAGATACTTTAAGAATAACATGACCACTTCTATCTTCAGCAATCTCTTTGTACATGACCTGATTCTTAATAACTAATCCTTTCATTCCTTTGTCTGAAACGACGACATTAGAAACACCACCAAAAACAAAAAAAGGAATGTTTAGATTGGATGCAGTTTGTATAGCATTAATAATATCTTCATCGGTTTTTGCTTCGAAATAGAATTCAACTGGTCCCCCAACCTTGAACGTAGTATAAGGAGCTAAACTGATATTTTGTCGCACTCTTCCTTTTCCCAGTTTTGCTTCAAGCTGTTCTAAAATCCCCATATTAATTTATGACTTATTCATGACGCTTATTATTCCTTCATGTAATTTATACACATCACCTGCGCCTGCTGTAATAACAACATCACCTCTTTTAAGCTCTTTTGCGAGTTCGCTCATTATTTTTTTATCCGATACATACGAGATGGTTTTAATATGCATCTGGTTTGCTTTTACTTCTAAATCTTTTGATGTAATTTTCCCATCAGTCTTTTCTCGAGCAGATGCAAAAATATCAATAACATATGATTTATCAGCATCTCCTAGCGCATGTACAAAATCATTGAGAAGCATCTTTGTTCGAGTGTATGTATGGGGCTGGAAAACTAAAATCCTTCGAGATCTCGGAAACTTTTCTCGAACAGCTTCAAGCAATGCTCTAATCTCTCTTGGATGATGTGCATAATCGTCGAAGAGATATATATTGTTCTTTTTATAGATTAACTCTAGTCGTCGCGATAGTCCTTTAAACAAAGCGATTGCAGACTTCACTTTTGTGAGATCAAGCGATAGTAAGATAGATAGCGCAATGGCAGAACCTGCGTTTTGAACATTGTGATGACCCAAGAATGGTAATTTAAAAACACCAAGATGTTCACCATGTAATCGCGCACTAAAAACTGCTCTTTGAAATTCCTCTGTATGCATGAAGTGCAATACGAGGTCGGCATCTTCAGAAAAACCGTATGACATCCGTTTTTCCTCAGGAAGAACTTCTGCAAGCCTACGCAATGCGACATCATCTATGCAGTAAATCAATCTCCCCTTAGGATTCTTTTTTAACTTTTTAAAAAAATCAACAAAAACCTTTTTTACTGCATTGATATCTTTATATACATCAGGGTGATCAAAATCGATATTCGTACAAATAATATAATCAGGACTCTGGTACATGAAGCGGGGAGTACTATCAGTTCCTAGAGATGAAACATACTCGTCTCCTTCAACAACCAAATAATCAGATCCTCCAAAAGATCCCCCATAATAACCAGAAAATTTAGATGTTCCGACAAGGTGGCTCGATGACAATCTAAGTTGCCTCAATATGAAAGAAATAAGTGACGTTGTTGTTGTTTTTCCATGAGAACCACATATGGTAATTTTTGTTTCATACCCATCCATCAGTTGTCCAACTTCTTCTGCTAGTGTCATGACTTTTACACCTTTCTCTTGTGCTGTTAAGACTTCTATATTTGTAAGACCTCCGTGAGCTCCTGTAGTAACAACTAAGTCAATATTATTAGTAATATTTTTTGGCGAAAACCCTTTGAGAACTTTAATATGCTGCTCGTGCAAAACTTCATCTGTAGGAAATTTATCTTGAATGTCCGAGCCCCATACATTATTTCCACACTCTTTTAAGTATGTAGCAAGAGCTGTCATCCCAACACCTTTTATGCCGACAAGATAAATATTTTGCATAGATTAATACATAATACTTAATACTTAATACCTAATACTTAGCAATCCAACTCTCCATCCGCTTTGTAGACTTATCTCTATTATACGAATAAAAGTGATCTTTGTGACAACTTGTACAAAATGGAAAGTAGTCAATATTATTTTTTTGTATGCCTGCATCCACGAGTTGCAGATATGCAAGGTATCCCAAGTTTAGAAATATATCATTGTTGTTCTTTATAAAAATTCTGTCTACATAACGAGGAAATGTCTTTCTAAATAGATCTAATCTATCTCCATATATTTTGTAACAGCAGGCGCTTATTGACGGGCCAATTGCAACAATAATATTCTCTTTCTGAACCCCTTCTTTAGCCAAAAAATTAACCATCTTCAGAGGTAAATTCAGTAGTGTTCCTCTCCATCCTTGATGCGAAACACCCAAGATACTCGATAAGGTATCAGCAAAAATTATTGGAACGCAGTCTGCAGTTTTGACTATTAGTGTTACACCGTTCAATCGAGTTATCATTCCATCTGTGTTCTGAAACTTTTCTCGATCTATATTCTGTGCTGTAATTTTCACGATTTTATCACCATGTACCTGCTTCATGACAATTCTATGATTTTGAGGATTTCTACTTAACCGTGTCCCAAAACTTGAAGTATATCCCGTGTCTCGTAATTTTGACGATATATATACCCTATTTCGAGGATCAAATATAATCATATCTCTAGTATAGCAACCAGAGGAAGATGATCAGAAACATCTACTGCAGGACAGTAATGGTCAACAATTTTTAATTGGGGGCTCATAAATATCATATCTACAACAGATGATGCGTAACCTGTTTCATTCTGTTTATGAATGTTTTTAAGCCGTCGCGGGACATTGAATGTAGTTTTTAGTTCATCTTTAAATATGTTTCTAAGGTAATGTTCAATGTTTTTTATTGCATGAGTATGCGGTCGAGTATTAAAATCGCCCGATAATATAACATTAGAAAGATTTTTAATTCTTCTTGTAATTACACTACTCATAACGTCTCTTCGCGGATTATCTTCTCCATCGAAACCCCAAATTCCATGAACATTAATGATGTTAAACGTAGTCCCATGAATATCGATTTCTATGTGTTGTAAGTTTTGTGGATCTTTTGAAAAATCAGTCTTTTCAGGTGATTCAGGATAATAACCGTATTTAACATCAAAAAATTCGATTTTGTGAGAAATAATAGGAAATTTTGATAATATTGCGTTTCCAATCTCGACGTTACCTTCTTTTATCCAGAGTTGTTCAGGTGCAAATTTGAGAGTGTAATTTTTATAGTATTCAGTTAAAACACTCGTAGTTCTCAAATTTTTTGGTAAGCTCAAATCTTTGCTTTCACAGACTTCTTGAAGAGCGATAATATCAGGATCTTCCTTATTCAAAAACTCCAAGATAGAATCAAGCAATTCCCCACCATGTAAAATGTTTAGGGTAATGAATTTAATCTTCATTTCTTAAGAATCAACGCTTTTCTAACTGCTTTATATTCATCCCATGGATATTCTTTTCCTCCCCTATTGAGACTCCTCTCGTGACTTTTTCCTGTAACAACAACAGCATCACCTTTTTTCGCCATCATTACTGCTTTTTCTATGGCATCCGATCTATCTGCAATTACGAAGTAATTCTTATCCTTAATAAACTTATATCCTTTTAGTCCTTGTGCTATTTGATCACAGATCGTAATAATATTTTCCTTTCTATAGTCTTCTTCTGTCAATATGATAATATCGGCATATTTCCCACTTGCTTCTCCCATTTCTGGGCGCTTAGAATCATCTCTTTCACTAGCTGCCCCAAAGACATGAATAATACGACCGTTTTTTTTGATAAATTCCTTTCTTACAGTCTCTAAAAGTCTCTCAAGAGCATGGGGAGTATGTGCAAAATCAATAATAACTTTAAAATCTCTGTCGTACACTCTTTCAAGACGACCTTTTGGAAGCTCAAACGAGGTGATTGCGTTCATAATTTCCCTTTGAGTCATTCCCAGTGTTAGACATATGCTATAAGCGGCAAGGATGTTTTCTTTATTGAAGTCACCTTTAATCTTTGTCTTGATTTTTGAATTCCACGTAAAATCAGCATCACTATTTTTTAATGAAAAAGTTTTATAATCTTTCTTTTGATTTTGTAATATTTCCGTTATTTTATCGAAAGATTGAGTATCTTTATTAATGAGGGCTTCTCGAGAATGAATTAGTAAGCTAGTCTTTATCTTTATATAATTCTCTAATGACTTATGATGGTAAAGGTGCTCATGCGAAACATTTGTGATTACAGATGTCGCAAAGTTGATTCCCCATATCCTATTTTGTTCTATGGCGTGGGATGTCGTTTCTAAAACAAAATGTGTTGAGCCTGCTTCACGAGCACTCTTAAGATATCTACGAACTTGCCACGGTCTTGGAGTTGTCACATGAAAACCGGTTTCGGCAATCTTACCTCCAATGTCTGCGTAGATGGATGAAATCATTGAAACTGGTTTTCCTACAGACTTAAGAATATGATATATAAGATGTACTGTAGTAGTCTTTCCATCCGTTCCTGTGACACCAATTATCGTCAACTTCCTACCTGGAAATCCATAGAAAATATCTGCTGCTAAGCATTCGAAAATATGAAATGTATTTTTGAGAAATTGAAACACCATGAAAATTAGACTAATTTCTGATTAGTCCGGTACTATATTATACTGAACAAGTAAATCCTTGGCGAGACTGAAGAAAAGTGGCGCAGCTGTTTCTGATGCCCACGGTGAAGCTTCAGGTTGATGCAGCGTTACTAAAACTATAAATTTGGGTTTATCCAATGGTGCGAACCCAATAAACGATGCATTTGTTTTAGATGGATCATATGTTCCTTGAACTGGTATTTGAGCAGTACCTGTTTTCCCGCCTATTTTATAACCCTCAGGTATGTGCCATTTTGCCTCACCGTACAGTACAGTTTCGTATAACATTTTTTTTATAATATTTGAGGTTTTCGTGCTTAAAATACGACGAACCTTCTTAGGAGAAATCCTCTCAATATTTCCATTTTCAGATATCATTTCTTTTACCACGTGCGGTTTTACAATCCATCCATCATTAATAAGCGCGGAAAATGCAGTTAATATCTGCATCTGTGTAACTGCTATGCCCTGACCAAACGTTACAGTAGAATATTCGACAGGATACCATTGTGACTTAGGTTTAACATGTGTTCGAGCTTCTCCTTGAAGATCAATATGAGTGTCTTGCCCGAAACCATATTTTTCTAAATACTTAAGAATGTTTTTATCACCTAATTTATGACCGATGAAAACCATTCCTACGTTTGAGGATTTTTGAAGTATTTCAGAAATAGTAAGAATACCATGGTATTCATCATTCCATGTGCGAATATAATATTTCCCCGATTTTATTGGGCCTTTTTCATTATATGTGTCACTTGCATCGATCTTACCCTCTTCAAGCGCTGCTGCAACAATGAGAGGTTTAAAAATGGATCCAGGTTCAAACACATCAGATATTACAGGATTTTTAAAATAGGCTTCTGAGAACTTATAATATTCGACTGGATCGAAGTCCGGAAGACATGTCATCGCAAAAATCTCACCTGTATAAGGATCTGCTATCGTAATGCAACCACTTTGTGCCCTAAATCTTTCTATTCCTTCTTTTAATCTCCTTTTTGCAATCATTTGTGTAGTTTTGTCAATTGTCAAAACAAGATCTCGTCCATTCTCTCCCTTGAGTCGATCTTGCGTACCAATGACAATTGGTCTCCCCAGGAGATCTCTTTCGGTTTTAAGAATTCCAGGGAGACCTTCTAAATCCTTGTTGTAGAAGCCCTCGATTCCGAAATAACCTAAACGATCACCATCTTTATCTTTTCCTACAAAACCGAGAACTTGAGCTGCTATTGAAGCTTCAGGGTAGAATCGTTTTGAATCCTCCTGAAATCCCAATCCTTTGATCTGCATCTTCTCTACTTTTCTCTTTTCACTTTCGTTAAGATCGTATGCAAAAGGTATCCATTTTTTGCGAGCATCGAACCGGGCTTCTAGGGTTGCTTCTCCGACCTCTAGAATCTTATCTACTTTTTCAATTATATTATCAGGTTTATCAATATTTTCCGGTTCCGCATACAATAAATAACTTGCTTGATTAATAACTAATGGCTCATGATTTCTGTCATATATATTTCCTCGTGAAGGTTGTATACGCTGAGTTTGTAAATAATTATTTGAGGAATAAGAATCGGATGATAATACTTGAATATAAAATAGCCTGCAAATGATGCTAAAAATTATGAAAGAGAAGAATAAAAATAAAATCTGTAATCGATCCATAATAACCCCTATGCATACATCATAATGAAGCGTAATCTAATTTTTCAAGGAAATGGGGTTCTGCCTCTTTTGTGAATCCTAGATTCTTAGCCATTATTTCTAGGTTTTCAAGAGAATTATGCACATAAAGCTCTTGTTTAAGAATAAAATTCTCTTTCTTAAGTTTTTGAGTATCTTCATCGAGTTGTACAATGACATCAGAAAGTCGTATTGACTTTGTAAAAATAATTATATTAACCACTAATAATCCACATAGAATAACACCTGTTGCTAATTTAAGAAATATACCTGACGAATTTTGCTTCTTACTTTCAGATTTATGTGTCATATCATCGAGTTATAATGCGTAATTTTGCCGATCTCTCAAATCGTTCTCCATTTTTTGAAACGATTGGTTTTTTCGAACCTTTTAACCCTAACTCTCTTATTAAGTTTTTAATAATTCTGTCTTCGGTTGGATGAAATGATATGATGACTATCCGGCCATCACTATCAATTATGTCAAGTGCTCCCAAAAGTCCATTTCTAATGTTCTCGAATTCATGATTCACTTCGACTCTCAATGCTTGGAATATACGCGCTACTGTCTGTTTATTTTTAGTAACCTTTTTAATGACTTCAATTAAATCATTCACCGTTCTAATATGCTTCACAGAACGGGTGCGGTCAATAGCCTCAGCAATTGTCCCAGAATTGATCTCTTCAGCGTTTCGCGCAAATATTTCATATAATTGATCTCTTGAATAACTATTAATAATATCTCCTGCTCTCACATTTAACTGGAGACTAATCCTCATATCCAATGGTTCATCTCCTCTTTCATACGAGAAACCTCGTCCCGACAACCTGATTTGCTCCATCGATAATCCCAAATCAAATATAATCCCTTTACAAGGTACGAAGTTATATTCTTGTGCAATGTTTTTAATATGTGCATAATTACCGTAAACTAACTTCACTGATTGATTTTTTACAAATCCTACACATGTTCTTTGTAAAATTACATTTTGCCTTTGGACATTCTCTTCATCCCAATCTAAAGCAAGGACCTTTCCTCCCTTTTCTAAAATTTTCCTCGTGTGACCCCCTTCACCGTATGTCGCATCAATATATCTTTCTCCAGACTGTACGTTTAGGGCATCTATAGTATCTTGTAAAAGTACCGGCGTATGCATGATCACATCATATATTTATTTTCTTTGCATATTTCAACCACTTCTCTTCATCCCAAATCTCGAAATGGTCCCCGACACCGACGACTTTTACCCTATCGGTGACCAACCCCATGTAACTAATCAGCGCTTTAGGTATCACAAATCGTCCTTGATCGTCAATAACAATCTCGTTGGCGCCTGAAAAAAGCATCCTTCTTTTGTCAATATTATCTTTTTCCAGGAGCGAGACGTTCATAAGATCGCCGGTTCTGCGCTGCCAGTCATCTCTTTCATATCCTGCTACACATATGTCAAAGCCTTTTGTTAATATAAATACATCTCCTTTAATATTTTCTCTAATCTTTTTCGGTATAGCGATTCTCCCACCCTCGGTTACCGACACTGAATATTCACCAAAAAACACCATTTACAACCACTATATACCATTTTACTCACGTCTGTCAAGGAGCAGGGTTAACTCAGATGACACTACATGTAGTTCAAGCCACGCAAAAAGATTTTATTAAGCTTAGATAAGCAATGAAGAATGTACTATATCTTAAATATATCCTCAAACAATCGTGCACCGTAATCCCCTTCAAACTTAAGAGTGACTCTCACTTCGTTGACTCCTTTATCATACTTACAAACACCTGACGAACATGTCCCAAGGGTTATTTTCCTAACAACTGGGTCTTCACCATCAAATTCAATTGTACCTATAACTCCTTTGGGAACACGCTCTCCCTCAACTGAGGCGTCATATGATAGTTCATATTCAATGAGTTCTGTTCCATTTGGTATATTTGATATCTCCAGTGTAGCATCTTGTTTGAGTTTGTCTGCTGATAACGAAACCGTTACACTACTATCAACTGTAGGTAAAAGTTCAACATCTGGAAGCACTGATTCTCTACTGTCTGCATCTTTAGATTGTCCACCTCTACCCTTTGTTATGAACAAACCAACGAGAATAATTATTACTATTACTCCGATTATGATGAGCATATTTTTATCTTTGAAGTTTATGTTCGGCATGGTTTTATGTAAAATTGATAATAAATAATTTAGATTATTTTAGGCATAAGGTATTCCTGTAGTTGGTCTATTTTTATTCGTTCTTGTTGTGTCGTATCCCTATCTCTTACGGTAACTGTATTATCTTTTAGTGTATCATAATCAATCGTAATACAGTATGGTGTCCCAATTTCATCTTGAGAAAGGTATCTTTTACCGATATTCCCACGAGCATCCCACGCAGAGTATATGCCCAAGGCTACTAAATTTTGATGCACTGACTGTGCTTTTGTTACAATCTCTTCTTTATTTTGTACAAGAGGAAATACTGCGGTCTTGTATGGGGCGATTCGTGGTTTAAGCTTAAGAACAATACGTTTTTCCTCCTCATGGTACGCATCCAGGAGTATTGGCAAAATTGTTCGTTCAACACCAAAAGACGGCTCAATTACATGAGGAATGAATTGCTCGTTTGATTGTTGGTCAACATACATAAGTTTGTGTTTCGCAAGATCATAGTTCCCTCTATAAGCCAGTCCATAGATTTCCTTAAAATCTCCCATAAAATTATATTCTAGATCTACCGTGCGCTTTGAATAATGCGAGCGCTCTTTTTCATCATGCTCTCTAAATCTTAGATTATCTTTTGATATACCTACCTCAATGGCCCATGTAATTATCTCTTCTTTCCAATGATCAAAAAACCGCTCCCAGTCTTTCTCGTGTATAAAATACTCTATCTCCATCTGTTCAAATTCAAGCATTCTAAAAATAAAATATCCTGTTGTGATTTCGTTTCGGAACGCTTTTCCCATTTGAGCTACTCCAAATGGAATCGCTTTTCTTGTAGTGTCTAAAATATTTTTGAAGTTAATAAATATTGCCTGGGCAGTTTCAGGGCGAAGATATACATCATTTGATTCTTCTTCTGTGGCCCCTATGTGTGTTTTAAACATTAGATTGAATTGTTTTGGCTCAGAGAATCCTTCTTTTTCACCGCAATGAGGGCATTGTTTGAGATTTTCGTGAGGTAACGCATCTGTTCTAAATCGAGAGTGACAATGCTTACACTCAATGAGGGGATCAGTGAAACTTGAGACATGCCCACTTGCCTCCCAGACTTTCGAATTCATAAAAATTGAAGAGTCGAGACCAACAATGTCATCTCTTTTATGCACAAATCGATCCCACCACAATTGTTTGATATTGTTTTTTAACTCCGCTCCTAACGGTCCGAAATCATATACATTTGCTAAACCACCGTATATTTCTGATGAAGGAAAGATAAAACCTCGACGTTTTGCAAGAGCTGTTATCTTCTCAAGATTAGCATCTTTAGTCATAAAGAAGATTATAGCATAGTGATAAGGAGTGTTATACTATACCTTATGGACCTCTCTATCATTATAATCTCGTATAACACAAAGGAGTTGACAAAAAAGTGTATTGAAACTGTACGTACATCTTTAAAACAAGACCCAGATATCAAAGCTGAAATAATAGTGCTGGATAACGCATCGTCAGATAGTTCAGCAAAGATGCTAGCAACTCTCAAATCTCAATTTTCAAATCTCAAATTAATCACCAATTCTGAAAACGTCGGTTTTGCAAAAGGTAACAACCAAGCTGTTAAAAGTGCACATGGAAAGTTTTTACTTTTTCTTAATTCTGATACTGAAGCTCTTCACGATGCCGTTCCAAAATTATATCGTTTATTCACTCACAACTCATATGGCTTCGATTTTGCCGGTGCAAAATTATTGTATTCCGATGGTTCTCAACAAGCTTCTATAGGAAGATTTTACACTCTCCCCGTTGCATGCGCAGCACTTTTTCTTCGGGGAGATCATTGGAACATATCTCGATCATCTCCCAACTCAGTTGTGAAAACTGACTGGGTTTCTGGAGCGTGTTTTATCACCAGTAAAGAAACATTCACTGCATTAGGGGGATTTGATGAATCTATATTTATGTATTGGGACGAGATGGATCTTTTTTATCGAGCTCATAAAAGGAGACTCTCTGTAGGATTTTTTCCTAACCCTCGTTTTATTCACCACGAGGGAGCTTCAAGCTCCAGTAGAACACAGCCCATACTTAAAGTGTATGAAGGATATCTTTATTTCTATAAAAAACACTTTTCGCGCATTGATCTCAAAATACTTAAGTTTATGCTACAATTAAAGGCAATTCTCGCAGTCCTGATAGGCAGATTAACACGGAATGAATATCTAATTACAACATACAAACAAGCATATGACATTGCTCAAAAAACTTGATGAGAATATTCTCAAATGGCTTCTCATCTTCTTTGTTTTTTTTATACCTCTCTATCCAAAATTTCCATTCAAAATAGTCAATTACACATATGTTGCAATAAGACTCGATGATTTTTTCATTGCTCTGATAACAGGCGTTTTTATTCTTCAACTGCTTAGAAATAAAATTAAGCTCAAAGATCTCCACTTTTTAAAACCCGTGCTTATTTTTTGGGGTGTAATTTTCTTATCGCTTGTATCGGGATTATATATCACTCATACCATAGACTTCCCACTTGTTGGATTTTTTAATGCTTTTCGACGTATTGAATATATGATTGTGTTCTTTATCGCGATGTCTGCAATTCGCACCGCAAAGGATTTCAAATTTCTAATGTACGCTCTTGTTGTTTCATTATGTTTTGTTGATATATATGGAATAGGTCAGAGATTTTTTGGTTTTCCTGCGATCCAAACCATGAATCCTGAATATGCGTTAGGAAAAATACTTTATCTCACACCAGAAGCCCGTATTAGCTCTACATTTGCTGGACATTATGACCTTGCTGCGTATCTGGTCTTCCTACTTCCTTTATTGTGGGGTATGTTTTTTTATGCAAGACAGGTAATTTTACTTCTCCTTGCTGTTCTCTCCATGCTTATACTCACACTTACCGCTTCTCGAACATCATCCATAGCATATCTTATTTCAAACTCAATATTTCTTTTGTATTTTAGAAAGATCAGATATTTCATTTTGATAATCCTCCTTACTATTGGATTTACTTATATCGATACTGATCTGCTCAATCGTTGGCTTAAAACAATTCAAATAAAACAAATTCTTCTTAATGAACAAACTGGTGAAAGGATTGTTGTCCAAAATATTACGAGTGACGAGCTACCTGCGGGTACAGCATTTGTAAAAATTAAAAAAGATGAAGATACAACAGCTTCGAGCTTATTAAAAGAAGAGTTGCGAATAAAAGCTTCTTTGAGCGGAACTCTCGAAGCCACCGAGGAAGCACAATATCAAACAGTCAGCGCTGTCGCAACTGATATTTCTATCGCTACTCGTTTTCAAGCGAGCTGGCCAAGAGCGATACAAGCATTTCAAAAAAATCCGCTACTGGGTTCTGGTCCTTCATCTATTACCGAATCTTCAGACGGTGACTATTTCAGATGGTTAGGTGAAACTGGAATTTTAGGCTTTAGCTTTTTCATATATATCATTATAATGATTCTCAAGAGATTGTATGATTTTAAGAATAAACTCGCATCTTCAGCACAAATGCTTGTTTATGGAGTTATATTTGGTACCATCGGGCTCTTTATTAATGCTCTACTTATCGATGTATTTGAAGCATCTAAAGTCGCATATATATTCTGGTTTACACTGGGAATATTTGTAGGACTTATTTATCTCAATAAAAATGAGTTAAAAAGGGTATAAAAAATTATGGTTAAAAAGAAAGTTGTCATCAAAAATCAAGTAAAAATGTTTAGGCTCGATTATCTATGTATTGCACTGATACTGATAATCAGCATAGCGTTGAGACTGTATAAAATAAACAATCCTATTGCTGACTGGCATTCATGGAGACAGGCAGATACTGCAGCAGTGGCTCGTAACTTTGTTCGAACGGGTTTCGACATCCTGCATCCTCGATACGATGACCTATCTAATGTTCAAACTGGTATTCCAAATCCCGAAGGTTATAGATTTGTAGAATTTCCTATATATAATGGCTTGTTTGCATCGCTCTATAAATATTTTCCAATATTATCTTTGGAAATGTATGGACGGGCAACAAGTATTTTCTTTTCGCTTATTGTTATTACCATAATATATTATTTCGTTCTCAAGGAAGAAAATAGAATTGCAGCGATCGTTTCAGCACTAATATTCGCTGTCTTTCCTTTTTTTGTATATTACTCCCGTGTCATCTTACCTGAAATGACTGCCTTGGGATGCATGATGCTCGCATTATGGTTACTGTATCTTTGGAAAGGAACTAAGAGACGAGTTGCTTCGTGGATATTGTATGGACTATCTGTTTTCTTTTCAGCAATAGCGCTCCTTATCAAGCCAACAACTATATTCTATTTTGCTGCGCTTGTGTATATATTTATTCAAAAATATAAATTCGACATACTTAAAAAAATACCTTTTTATGTATATTTCGTTATTTCCCTTATTCCGTTGGTGCTTTGGAGACAATGGATGGCGCAGTATCCCGAAGGAGTTCCTTTGTATGAGTGGCTTATCACTGACGTAAACACGTTTCAAGGTAGGCAAAACATTTTTTTAAGGCCTGCTTTTTTTAGATGGATTTTCTTTGAAAGAATATTGAATCTTATTCTGGGGGGATATGCCGCAGCCTTACTTGTTTTCGGTGTTCTGGCAAAGCCAGCTCGAAGTTATTTTCTTTACAGCCTGGGACTATCTTCTCTTCTGTACCTTTTTGCCTTTCAAGGGGGAAATGTTCAACACGATTATTATCAAACACTTATTTTACCAAGTATCGCCATATTCACTGGAATCGGTGCAAGTCTCTTATATTCGCATAAAAAATTGTTCCAAAGTTTATATCTCAGCATGTTTATGGTGAGTGCTCTTCTTGTTTTTTCCTTTACCATGTCTTACTACAGAGTAAAGGACTACTATAATACGAGTGATGAGCTTTTAAGTATTGCGAAAGTTATTAAAACCATCACTCCGCAGGATGCGCGTATTGTAACCGATAGTACTGGAGATACGACGCTCCTCTACCTCGCAGATAGAAGAGGGTATCCGGCGGTCACTGAAGATCTAAAAGGACTAAAAGATAAAGGGATGGAATATTTTGTAACATTAAAGTCTGATGTTGCACAAGAAGTAGAAAAAGAATTTGAACTGATATTTTCAAATGATAAAGTTTTTATTTTTAAGCTTTAGCTCTCATGAAAATATTGATGCTTACCCCTTATCTCCCATATCCTCCATCTTCTGGAGGTCAGGTGCGCTCATATAATCTTATAAAACATCTTAGTAAGCACCATGATATTTACTTGGTATCACTAATAAAAAACGACGAGGAAAAAAAGTATCAAAAAGATCTATTGGAATACTGCAAGGAAATCTATGTGTGCAAACGGTCTGAATCTCCATGGACTTTCTCAAATATCATAAAAAGTGTGTTTGGACAATATCCTTTTGTTGTGGTACGAAATTTTTCACCTGAAGCCAAACAGGCGGTTTCAATTGCGTTAGAACGAAAAGCCTTTGATCTTATTCATGCTGAAACTTTTTATATAATGCCTCATATTCCCCAAACGAAAACGCCAGTGTTTCTTGTGGAGCAAACCATAGAATACCGGGTGTATCAACATTATGTGAGTAAACTTCCCCTTTTTATTCGACCTTTCTTTTATTTTGACATCGTTAAATTAAAATTTTGGGAACAGACATTTTGGAAAAAAGCAGAACTTGTAGGAGCGGTTTCGAAAGATGATGAACGAAAAATGCTTGAACTTTTGCCAAATCTAGAAACAACAGTCATTCCTAATGCAGCTGGAGAAGATCTTCTTAATATTTATAACGGACATAAGCGGGTAATTAAACCGATATTTTTATATCAAGGTAACTTTTCTTGGTTACAAAATGTAGAAGCTGCACGCATTCTTATCGACACCATATTCCCAAGTATTAAAAAGCATATACCTAACGCGCGGTGTGTCATAGCAGGCCAGCGAGCTCAAGAAAAATTGGGAGACGTTGTGCTTTCGGGGGTCGAAATTGTTGATATCCCCCCATCAAATGTCGATACAGTTATCAAAGTTTATAAAGAAGCTTCAATTTTCCTTGCGCCAATTGAGGGTCCTGGGGGAACGAGGTTAAAAATACTTGGTGCTATGGCAGCAGGTCTACCTGTTATTTCATCTCCAACAGGTATTAGTGGATTAGATGTACATCATAATAAAAATGTCATTATTGCTAAAAAACCTGAAGATTTTGCTCGAAAAGCAGTAGAATTATTGAAAAATCATACAAAATATATGACTATTCGTAAAAATGCACGAAGTCTTATTGAAGAAAAATATAGCTGGGACACCATTGCTTCGAAACTAGAAAAGATTTACGAGCAACTGATTAGTTGACTTCGTAAAATCCTTCGACAAAGTTTAGAGCACGCTGTATACTATAAGAATGATAATTGGAATAGACGGGAATGAAGCAAATGTTGAAAAAAAGGTAGGTGTTTCTGTGTATACATTTGAGCTTTTGAAACATTTTCGCAAAGCCGCTTCGCGAGATTTGCGTTTTATTATTTTCCTTCGCCACAAGCCCCGATATGACCTACCACAACAAAATCAATATTTTACTTACCAAGTTGTTAAAGGTCCTTTCCTGTGGAGAAATCTCTTTTTACCATTAGCACTTAAAAAACGTAAGAAAATTGATGTTTTTTTCTCACCGGCGCATTATACGCCACGCTATAGCAAAATCCCTATAGTAGTAACAATTCATGACCTTGCGTACGTTAGGTATCCAGAGGAATTTTTAAAACAAGATCTCTATAAATTATCTCACTGGACAAAACATGCTCTTGGACAGTCGGAAAAAATAATTGCCGTGTCTCAGTCAACGAAAAACGATCTTATATATTACTATGGAATCAATAAAAATAAAGTTAAAGTCGTGTACAATGGATTTTCCTCAAAAGAAGAGCAATCTAAGGATAAACCCACTATTCTCGAAGAATATAATTTAAAACCAGGAAAATACATATTATTTGCTGGGACTATTCAGCCTCGAAAAAATATCCAAACATTACTTCATGCATTTAGATTGATTCTAGAAAGCAAGCCAGATATGAAGCTCATTCTGGTTGGAAAAAAAGGATGGTTATATGACAAAATTTTTAAGATATCTCGAGAACTTGAGCTTAATGAGCACGCGATCTTTACAGACTATATCTCAAATGCTGATATGGCAACGCTCTATAATAACGCTAGTGTTTTTGTGTTACCTTCTTTATATGAAGGTTTCGGATTACCCATTCTTGAAGCAATGAGCCATAATTGCCCAGTTATTGCTTCAGAGCGATCGAGTTTACCAGAGGTCTGTGATGATGCATGTTTATTTTTTAGCCCTCATAATGCTGTACAACTTAAAGATGAAATATTAAAGGTCTTAAATAGTAAAACTCTTCGAGAAAAACTTATTACAAAAGGACAAATACGGGTAAAAAACTTTAGTTGGGCAAAATGTGCTCATGAGACATTGAATGTTTTGAAATCAGGAGCTGATTAAGTATGAAAACACCTCTTAAGGATAAAACCGGTAAGCAACTTACTATTTCTGAAGTTGGGAATAAAGGTTTTGTGAGAATGTATACCGTCTTTCTTGAGTTTAAAATATTTTTACTTCACCTTGTGGGAAGTATTCCTTCTCACTACATACGAAGGTTTTTTTATAGACTTGGAGGAATAAAAATTGGAAAAAGCTCGTCTATTCATATGGGCGCCCGATTTTACGATCCAAAAGGAATTACAATTGGAGAAAACAGCATTATTGGTGAGTATGCTACGCTCGATGGGAGAGATAAGCTCATTATCGGAAACAATGTCGCTCTAGCAACAGGAGTCATGATCTATAACGCAGAACATAATATAGATGATGAAAATTTTCTACACACACTTGAGCCAGTAAAAATTGAAGATTATGCTTTTATCGGTCCTCGTGCAATAATACTACCGGGTGTAACTGTAGGTGAAGGAGCTATTGTTGCTGCCGGTGCTGTAGTTACCAAGGGTGTACCACCATTTGCTATTGTCGGAGGCGTTCCTGCAAAGATTATTGGTGAACGCAAACATAAAAATCTGACCTACAAACTCGGGAGAGCACATTGGTTTCGGTAGCGATTATAACCCCTTGGATGACAACGATACTTAAGATGTAAAATCATTCTGTCATTCTGAACTCGATTCAGAATCTAGTTTCCTTATATATTCCGCCTCAACTCCTCTTAACTGGTCCTTGATCTCAAACGCTTCTTTAAAAACCTCTGTTTGAAAAACATAATATGTCCTGAGTTCATACCACGCTGAAACGCAAACTAATCCAATCAGAATAATTCCAAAATACGTAGAAAGTTTCTTTCTTTGAACTAGTTGGTATGCATAGTCTATTGTTATGCCTGAAAAGAATATGATTGGAACAAGCGAGGTGTAAGTCCGTAGCATGTTTGGGTTTTCCCAGGGGTAAGTTAGTATCGTTGGTATAAGGGAAAACATGAACCATACAAAAAAAAACGCTATATATCTCTTTCGAGTCCGAATTTCTAACCCTCGGTGTTGGAAAAAACGTGAAATCGAGATACATAGTCCGCTGAGGAATAGTACACCTATGATGGGATTAAGAGCTGGTTTGTAGGGATAATTATGCAAACCTGTGACATCCCCTTTGTCAGGTACAAAAAGCATGAGTGGAATTGAGGCGAGATTTTGGCCTAAAAACTGCATTTTTGTTTGAAAATTGAGCTCGGTATTGTTGAAATATGATTGTTGATGGATACGGATATCTTTATTTTGTGTCAAATAAAGGTTTAAAGGAGAAGTTAAGAGTATGAACGGTAATAGAAATGCTAGCAATCCTTTAAATATCAATAAATGCAATCTCTTTTTTTTCTTGTCATCCTGAACTCCGATTAAATCAGAGGAGCCTCGATTCAGGATCTCATATATAAAGAAAATTAGTGGTAGTACAAAAAATAGTCTTCCAACAATATAGGAGTTATAAGCTAATCCGGCAAAGACACCGCTACCCAATGCGTATTTATAGTTTTTGGATTTAAAATAGATAAGTAAAAACCATAGTGATACAAGCTCAAGGAAAAGCAAAAATGTTACTTCAAAAGAAAACCGAGCGAAATTGAAGTACCAGCGTTGGGTGACCAATAAGAAAACGAGAAGAAGAGCTAGGGGAATTGAAATGTGAGTCCGCCAGTTGGCGGAGAGAATTGAAAATTTCTTAGGAAATATCTGTTTAATTATGGCGTAAAACACAACAGGACTGAGTATGCCAAACAGCGCAGAAGGTAATCTAAGAGCAAAAGAGGTAACACCAAACAGCTTAAATGAGGCTAAAATAAGGTAAAAATAGAGGGTAGAATGGCCTGTTGCAAGTGGACTATATGGGGCGTAGGGTTCTCCAGATAAAGATAATGCTAAACGAGTAAATTCGACTTCATCTCGAGTCAAATCAGCAGGAATTTGATTAAATTTGTAAAAGATGATAACGACAGAAATAATAAGAACTACAATAGCCCATAGTATTGACTTTTTATCCATTCTTAGGTATAATTATAGCATTAGTTTTTGGTTGGCTAAATGGCATTTGCGTGCCTTTTTTTAGCCGCACTTTAACAACAAGGTTCAGGACGCTGACAGACACAGACGAGAGTTTAAATAGGTTTTACCAACTCTCGTCCGTGTCTGTCAGTACTTAAGACACTAGAAAACCTGCCCAAATCTAGGGCAAACAGGCCGGAAACGGCCAGAAAGGACCTACCCCATGTCCCGCCGCACCGCGCAGTTCGTTCTGGCCGCCCTGGCAGCCCTGCTCGTCGTCGTCGGACTCGTGATCACCAACCCCATCACATCGCAGACGGCCTCTGCCGACGGACCCTGCAAGTACACCCGCGAGGGTGCCTTTGACTTCGGTCAGAGCGGCTACCCGGGGCCAGCCCCGGAAGTGGAGTTCGAAGTCGTGGATGGTGACATCGCCGTCGTGGAGTTCTACTACGCGCCCCTTCAGTATGGGACGCGCGAGTACTTCTTCGTGCCGGTGAAGTCGTCTGAGTCTGGCAACGGCAAGTTCACCATGTTGAACGCGTGGCATGACTATGGCCACTACTACATGACGACGTTCAGGGGATGCTCCTACAAGGACGTCATGTGGCGTATGGCCTACATTGCCGCCATGCGGCTAGACAGCATCCCGACGAAGTGGGCACTGAACTACGACAGAATCGGGTTGATCGAGCCCGAGGTGCCGGGTGACCCGCTCCCGCAACCGCCGTCGGATCCCCTAGTGGCGTGCTCACCACGCGAGTGGAATAGAGTACCGCTCGGTTCCTGGATCTCCGGCGACGCCGACCACCCGTGGGAAGTCGAATTCCGAGGCGACTCGGCGTTCGGTACGTACCCGGGAACCACTCTCGTTGGCCCTGCCAACCTGCGATACTTCTGGGGCGACTGTGACCCCGGTCGTTGGTGGGAGCCTTTTGCGTTCGAGCGGCTCTTGGCCCAGGAGAAGGACCCGTTCGGCCCCACCATCGGCGTAGAGTGGGACCCGTTCCGCTTCGTCCGCGACGGCCGGCTCTTCCTGCCCTACGTCTGGGGCAACGCCGAGCCCATCGAAGGTTACCCGTAGCATGAACATACTGCGCCTTCTCATCTACCTCTGGGCACTGCTGAATAAGCGGTAGCCCACCCACACCTCGCAAGGAGTAAGCAGATGCACCACAACCGAATACCGACGGTCCTGTCCCTGCTGGCCTCCGTCCTGGTCAGTGCCACTCTCACCGGCTGCATCACGGTGAATCTCGAGCAGCCCACGCCCGAACCCGCCGTGGTTCAGCAGCCGCCGAGTTACAACCCGCCGGTCGTGCAGCCTGCACAGCCGGGTCCGCCCGAGGGACCCGACCTGAGTCAGTACGAGCCCATGCCACTCCCGCAGATCGGCAACCAGGATCCGCCCCCGCACGTGGAGTACCCGTTCTCGGCCGTCGGCCTACTTAGCGTGGAGAACGACGAATGGGTACTCAGCACGATGCTCGATGGTTCCGAGGACACCTCTCGATACCGACTCCGTTCCAACGGGCTGCTGGTTTCCGAGGACCGAAGCAACGATCCCGACGATCTTATGCAGATTCACGGTGTCTGGTACGGAGAGCAGGTTCTCGTCTGTAGCGTAGGTCCGTACGGAAGTCCGGAGAAGCCGAGGATTTCGCTCGAAGGCCCCTGCGCGATTCGCGAGTAGAGCAGTCCTGAACCTTCACTGTAGACAGCGCCCCGCCCGCATAGCGGAGTCTACAGCGAACGTGTCCCGCTTGCGGGATGGCAGATTTGATGCGAAGTGAACGTTGCGCCCAAGGCGCTCCACCTTGCCAGAAGCTTGGCTTGGACGGAGCTCCTCACGCTCGACAATCACTTTAATCTGCCGCACACTTTTGGATGTAAGCAATATTTACGTCCAGAAGCGTGAAGTGAAATTATATATACTATCACTATGATCGACCTAAGCATTATTATCGTCTCTTATAACACTAAAAATATTACACGCCAATGTCTTACAGCGCTTCAAAAATCACTCAAAAAATCCCCAAAAATCAAGACTGAAATCATTATTGTTGATAACGCATCCACTGACGGTTCAGTTACTTTTCTAAAAAAATTTCAAGAAACAAGTTCCAAATCACAAACAAAGACCAATATTCAAGTAATAAACAATAGGGTAAATGTCGGTTTTGGCAAAGCAAATAACCAAGGAGTTAAAAAAGCCCAAGGCACATACATCCTCTTTCTCAATTCAGACGTCATTGCAGATAGCGTCAATTTTAGTCAATTACTAGACTACATGCAGAAAGACACAGACATTGGCGTACTGACAGTTAAAGTCAAATTACCTCATGGTTCCATTGATCCAGCTTCACATCGCGGCTTCCCAACAATCTGGCGATCATTTTGCTATTACGCAGGACTCAAATCGCTTTTCAAAAAGATTCCCATTTTATCGCGCGTTTTTGGTGGGTATCATCTCACCCATCTTGACCTCAAGAAAATTCATGAAATTGACTCACCTACCGCAGCTTTTTATCTTACAAAAAAGGATATTTTTGACGACGTCGGTGGTTTCGATGAATCTTTTTTTATGTATGGAGAAGATCTCGATTTATCTTATAGGATCAAAAAAGAAGGATACAAAATCATCTATTATCCTCTATATAGCGTGCTCCATCTTAAATACCAAAGTGGGCTTCAACATGAAGAAGATGGAATAAAAAAACTCACAAAAAAGTATTTTTATGATGCTATGAAAATATTTTACGATAAACATTATGGCCCTAAAAATAATTTTCTCGTTAACAAATTCATCCATCTCGCAATTGAATGTAAAAAAAGGATGTTTTAATTTTATATCTCAAATTTCAAATATCAAATGTCAAATACAAAAATTGGAATAGACGCACGACTCATTAATGAAACTGGCGTAGGAGTTTATATACGCAATCTCCTTAATAATCTGGGGCGTCTCCCAACATCTGATATCGAATTCTACGTATATGTGAAATCTCATAATGACTTCAACTCTCAAATCTCAAATTTCAAATCTCATATTGCCAATTTTCAATGGCATTCATTTTCCGAACAAATCGGATTTCTACATCAGCTTTATCGTGATGATCTCGACCTCATGCATTTCACATATTTTAGTTATCCTCTTTTGTATCGTCGCCCGTTTATCATAACAATCCACGACCTCACTCCTTTGCTTTTTGCTACAGGTAAAGCATCGACACATAACAAAATAATATACTCAATAAAGCGTTTAGCAGCCCAAGCCCTTATTAAAAACGCTTTTCATGCATCAGAAATAATTATCACACCAACTACGAGTGTCAAAAATCTTATCACGGAAAGTTACGGAAAAGACGGCGCACATAAAATAAGCGTAACCCACGAAGGACTCAATGAAGAACTATTAAGCATAAAAGAAAACCGGAAACTTTCGAAACGTTTTGACAAACCTTTTTTTATGTATGTTGGTAACTTTTATCCACATAAAAATGTCGAAAATCTCATAAGAGCATTTGCAAAAACTAAGATAAAGGCTCAACTTATTCTTATTGGCCCAAACGACTATTTTGCCGCACGTTCACTTCAGTTAATTAATCAACTAAAGCAGACACGTAGAATAGTTTTATACAGCAATCCAAAACTTGAAGACCTTGTCTTCTTTTATAAACATGCCCAAGCTCTTCTTCATCCATCTCTTGCTGAGGGGTTCGGACTACCTTTGTTAGAAGCGTCTTATTTTAAGTGCCCAATTATAGCCTCAGATATAGCTATCTTTCATGAAGTCCTTGAAAATAATTACCTTGCATTTAATCCACATAGCATTGAAGATATCGCACATAAAATTGAATATTTTTTTACTCATAAAAACAATAGTACAAGCTTGTATTTACCACAAAAAACAATTGAAAATAAATTTTCGTTTCAAAAAATGGCTCAGGAAACATTGAAAATTTACAGGGAGGAAGCACATCACACACGCGGTGTGTGAAGTACGAAAATTATGAAAATTGCATTAATTTATGATTGGATTGCGACCTGGGGAGGAGCCGAGAGAGTCTTGCTCTCCTTGCATGAAATGTTTCCAAAAGCAGATTGGTATACAGCTTACTATGATAAAAAAAACGCTCCTTGGGCAGAGGACTTTACTATTCATACCTCTTTTATTCAAAAAATCCCAATCAATCCCTATCGTATACGCTGGTTAACAGCCCCATTATTTCCGTTTGCGTTTGAGAGTTTTAACTTCACAAACTATGATCTCGTTATTTCTTGCACATCCTATTTTGCAAAATCTGTAATTACCAGACCTGAAACAAAACATATATGCTATCTTCTCACACCCACGCGATACCTATGGAAAGATCCTTACATACATAACAATTTTTTAATGAAATCGTTATTAAATCCGTATATAAAATATCTCAAAAAATGGGACTATGCAGCGTCACAAAGACCAGATCAGTACATAGCGATTTCCGAAACCGTAAAAAAACGCATTAAAAAGTATTATCATCGTGACTCAGAAGTAATATACCCGCCGTTTGATATTACATATTGGGAGAAGGTCAAATCTGAAATACAAAATGCGAATTTCCAAACAAATTCCAAATTTGAAATAGAGAGTTCGAAATATTATCTTATGGTATCTCGGCTCGAATCTTATAAAAATGTCGATCTTGTTGTGAGTCTTTTCAAACAATTAAACAAAAAGCTTATTATTATTGGGACAGGGAGTCAAGAGAACAGACTCAAATCTATTGCATCAGCAAATATTACCTTTTTTAATCGCCTGTCAGACCAGCAGCTTGGACAACTTTATACTCATGCTCAGGCTCTTATCATGCCGCAGGAAGAAGATTTCGGTTATACCGCCCTTGAAGCACAATTTTTTGGATGTCCAGTGATTTCATATAGAAAAAGCGGGGCTTCTGAAAGCATCATTGAAGATAGAACAGGAATTTTTTTTGATCAACAAAAAAGTGATTCACTTCAAAAAGCTCTTGCAAAATATGAAGATTTGGCCTACACTTTACATCGTTCTACACTTAAGGACGGGCTGAAAAATATTGAACGCTTTAGTAAGGAGCGATTTAAGACAGAATTTATGCACTCTATTGCAAGTTCAACAAAATTGTGAGCCTATGAAAGCAATAATCTTTGCTGGCGGCGTAGGTTCACGTCTTTGGCCTCTCTCACGTAAAAAAACTCCAAAGCAATTCATGGACATTGTGGACAGCAAAACAATGCTCCAACTATGTATTGATCGACTTACTCCCGGTTTTGATTTGGAAGATATTTACATTGTAACTGGAAAAGATTATGTCGGATCTGTTAGGAAACAATTACCCGCTCTTGATAAGCGCAATATTATTGCTGAACCAACGATGAGGGACGTTGGTCCTGCTGTGGGTTTGATATCTGCAATCTTTGCTAAAAAATTTCCAAATTATCCCATTGCATTACTGTGGGGAAGTGATCATCTCGTAAAGAAAGAAGGATTTTTTAGGAGAATTCTAAGAGCCTGTGGTGATGTCATAGAAAAAAATCCCAACAAGATCATTTTGATAGGACAAAAGCCTCGTTTTGCAAGTCAAAATCTTGGGTGGATCGCATATGACGAGAAAGTCTTTGAGAAAAATAAAATCAATTTTTACCAACTCGAAGGGTTTCAATACAGACCAGATAAAAAAACAGCAGAAAAGTACTTCATGGATAAAAAACACGTATGGAATCTCGGTTACTGGGTTACAACACCATCATATTTATGGTCACTCTTTGAAAAGTTTTCACCACAACTATTTCGAGAGTTAAAAAAAATCCAGGATGCTTATGAAACCCCACGCTACGAAAAAGTCTTAAACGAAGTATATCCACATCTTGAAAAGATCTCCTTTGATAACGCAATTGTGGAAAAAATGGATTTTAAAAATGGTTTAGTAGTTTCTGCAGATCTTGGATGGAGTGATGTAGGTGCATGGGAAGGGCTCAAAGAAGCGCTTCAGACATCAAAAGAGGCAAATGTGACACAAGGTAGAGTGCTCCTTGAAGACTCTTTAGATAATCTTGTATATAATTTCGATAATGACAAGGTGGTTGTTGGTATTGATTTAAATGATTTTCTTATTGTGAACACTGATGATGTTCTACTTGTTACAAAGAAAGCTTCAGTTCCAAAGATCAAAAAACTCGTAAAATCACTTAAAGGAACAAAATACGAAAAACTTACGTAATACGGATTTTTTGACCTATTAACTCTTCTACAAAAGAAATTGCATCAAATGATTTGTCGCTTTTAATTTTTTCGTCAATAAAACCCGATTTCTCCAGTAAACTCATCACAAATTTCTCAACGTCTTTCATAGTTGTTTCTCTATTATTCAACTCTTTTAAAATTTTATGTGTCATGGTATAGATCTCATATTCTTCCTGATCTTCAGGTAGTATTTTATTCAAGATGAAAATAATGAGATATAACGCATCGAGCTTCTCTGGAGATTCTTTGATTTTAGAATAACCATATATAAGCTCTGTCTCTCGCAAAGATGAGTAACCCTCTTTTGTATAATATGAAAACCGTATAAAATTTCCTGTTTCCAGATGTGAAAGTCTTCGACTCGTAATCTTCTTTATTCCATACGCTGCCAAACTCAATTTACCACGTGATTTCGTAAAGAGTGTAATACGAAGGCTGTTGTTAAGGAGAGATTGTTTTTTTAGTATGATGCCCTCATCGCTTGCATGCCTGCTCATAAGGCAAATTTTTTATCAGTCGTGAGTGGGAGTTCACCTGCCTTTTTACCGTTAATAATAACCGTATAATTATGACCAGCAGTTCCGGGTTGTTTTTGAATAAAGAGCTTGTAATCTTTTTCATCTTCTACTTTAAAGGGAAGTCTATAAGTAACGGTAACTGTGGATTTCCCCTTTGGAGCAACTCCAAAAAATCCTTCAAATACCGTTTTTCCTAATTCATCATATGTTTGTACTTTTTTTTCAGACCCCTTAAATTCAATGAGTTCGCTACCTTCGGGAACATACATCCTAAACCAATTACGCAAAGTGGCGTTAATACAAAGACCTCCTCTTCCCAAACCTCCACCATCTTCTAAATTACAATTCGAGTGAGGATAAGGGTTTTTATACTCAATAACTATTGTACGTTCTACTGTTCCGTCATTTTTGATATCTGTAGTACTTGTAATGCCATGATTTACAAAAAGATTTGATTTAGCTCCTGCAAAATTCACATCATTTATATGCAGATAATCACCTTCATAATCCTTGATTCTTCCAGCAAAATTCATAGCTTCGAGAGACTTTTGTATGTCCTTATCCTTCATATAAATAAGGACGTGTTTCTCCTGCATATCTTTTATCAACTGCTGGGAAAGCTTCCCCCAATACTTTGAAGGTGAAAAACCCAAAGCTTTTTGCATGAGTGCAAATAAAAGATCTCCAAGGATTCCTTTACGATCTTCTTTTAGATAAGCAACAGGACGATCTATTTCATCGAGTAGCTTATAAATCGCTCCAGGGCAATCACATCGTTCATCTATTTGTGCTGAGAAGTTGATTCCTCGTACTTCGGTGTCGCCCAATACTTTAAGAGCATTAACAAGTACATAAGTATCAACAGCGATGATACCGTCATATTCAACTTTCTGGTTGCTTTTTGCATAAAGTTCCTCAAAAAGTTTAACTGACTCAACATAATCGGGTGACAGATTACTATCTCGAATATAGAACTTGTTCACATTTTTATGATACTGTGAAATCTCTCTTGGCGCTTTTGGATGAGATGAAATCGAATTATCAAGCGTATAAATATCATCTGATTTTTGCACATCAAACTTTCCTTTTTTTACATCAAATACTGCATATGCCGTGATAAATCCTCCAGACGCTCTCAACTCTTTATCATTCATAAATAAAATGAGGTATGTCTTATCATCTCGAGCTCCAAGAATATCAGGGAGAGATTTTATAAAAGGTTTAGCATCTACAAAAAGAGAGGCGATACCTTCAAATTGATCTTTACCTGTTTGTAATGTGCTTCGAATCTCTCTGTTACCTATTTTCTTGGGATATCTATTTGGATTTATCTTGCTTATATTTTCACGAGCTTTATCAACATCTTCAGCGATAGAATCTACATCTTCAACAATCTTGTCGAGTGTTAAAACTGCTGTTTGAAGACGAAGTTCAGCAGGTTTTTCAATAAATGAAGCGTCATCACCTTTCTTAAATCCGATAAGATCCGCGTGTGGTTCTATTGCTATAATAGCTCTTTGAGCGGCATCGATAAGATACTCTCCTGCCTCAACTCCATTTTTGAAATCAGATACATATGCCCCTCCAAGCGGAATATATCTCATCCAATAAACTTGTTGCCCCTCCTTTTTAAAGTCGTTAAATTTCACTTTAACGTTATCGAGTTCTTTTTTAACTTGCACAATATCATTACTCGCGAAGGCAACTTTTGCTTGTTTGCCTGCAGCTACAACTTCCTGTGCTTTAGATTTAATTTTGGTATAGGGTCTGTAGATAAAAAAATAACCAAAAATAATACCTAGTACGCATACTAATAAAAATACTCTCCAAAATTTTCCTTTCCCCCCAAGTTTCAAACCAAATCGAAATCGTCTTCTGCGAAGTTGTCTTTTTTGTAATAGTCCTAACATAGCGTTTGATTACACAGCCCCCTTACCACTAATCATAGCCCAGGGAGTTTTTAAAATTATTATAATATCGCTCCACAAAGACATATTATCCACATATTCTGCGTCAATTGCAACTCGTTTGTCAAAATTTACATCAGATCTCCCAGAGACTTGCCACAGACCTGTGATTCCAGGTTTGAGTGAAAGTACTTTTTTAACAAGCGCACGTGTATGTGGGTATTTTTTTTGCTGTTCTTCGAGCTCGTCAGGATAATAGGCTCGAGGACCTACGAGACTCATCTCACCGCGTAAAACATTTAATAACTGTGGAATTTCATCTATCGAATGCTTACGAATAAATTTCCCAACTCTTGTAATTCTTGGATCTTTCTTCAACTTATAGCTACTCTCTTTATATTCTTCATAAAGTTGACTAAATTTATTATCGTTGCGTAAAAGATGGTGAGCATTAATAATCATTGATCTAAATTTATACATTCTAAAAGGTTTTCCTTTTTTACCTACTCTGCCTGGTACATCAGCAAAAACTGGCCCAGCAGAATCTACTTTTATTGCTAAAATCGTCAAAGCCGAGATTGGAATAAAAATGATTATTAGAATACCCGCAAGAAGAAAATCTATGCCTCGCTTTAAATAATCTTTGTAAAATGAATGAAAATCCATATGCTTAGGTTTGGTTCTAATTATACAGAATGTGATACAATAAGTTGAGTTTAAATAGAACGGGGCGTAGCTCAGATGGCTAGAGCGCACGCTTTGGGAGCGTGAGGCCGGCGGTTCAAGTCCGCCCGCCCCGACAAGTTATTCTCTCCCAATTTTGGGCATGTGGTTCAGGCTAGGTAGCTCAGCGGTTACCCTCCTTCATCCCACAGAGTGGGATTTCGGAAGGGCAAGGAGCAATAATATTGAATAATTACTGCCAGCGTAGCTCAGTGGTTAGAGCGGTCGTCTCATAAGCGACAGGTCAGAGGTTCGATCCCTCTCGCTGGCACAAGGTCGAGAGTTTTTACCCCGTGAAGCCCCGATTAGATCGGGGCGAAATGGGGCGATTCTCTCCCTAGCCACATTTTAAATAAGCTGAGCTCGAGCCTGCCTTTCAACGTCATCAAAACTTTGCGCAAACATTCCTTTTTTGGCTTTATAGTAAGCTGCAATTCCAATCATTGCTGCATTATCTCCATAAAGTGATTTATACGGAGGAAATATAACTTTACCGTTATGCGTCTTCACCAATACTCTCGCCTTTTTACGCAAACTCATATTTGCTACAACACCACCAGCAATGAGTACATTTCTGATCTTATAAGTAATAACTGCCTTTTCGAGCTTAATAAGCAAGCTATCAATAACAGCTTCTTGAAACGAAGCTGCAATATGATGCTTGTCATACGCCTTCTGACCACTCTGTCTGTTGATAGACTCAGATTTCAAATAATTATAAAGAGATGTTTTTAAGCCAGAATACGAAAAATTAAGATCCTTTGACTTTTCTAGTGGCCTTGGAAATCGTATGAAGTTTGGATTTCCTTTTTTAGCCAACTCTTCAATAACCGGACCACCAGGATATACATGAGCATCCAAAATCATCCGCGCAGCTTTATCTAGGGCTTCTCCAGCGGCATCGTCAAGCGTTTCACCAATAATTTCATATGAGATATGGTTCTTAAACAGCACTAATTCTGTATGACCACCTGAAACAAGGAGTGCAATATATGGAAATAAAATAGGAGTATTCGGATTACCTTTAGAATTTTGTGCAAAACATGAATAGATATGTCCTTCCATATGATTAACAGCAATAAGTTTCTTCTGATATTTCAAAGAAAGGTCTTTAGCTTTATTAATACCAACACCTAACGCTATCGCTAAACCAGGACCATATGTCACTGCAATATAATCGATGTCTTCAAAGGCTTTTTTCGATTTCTTTAGTGCAGTTTCTATAACTCCATCGATTCTTTCTTCATGAGCTCTTTTCGCAAGATTTGGAACAACTCCTCCCCATTTTTTATGAACCAGTATTTGCGAATACATCTCGTTAGCGAGGATACATCTTCCACAGGTAACAGCAACAGACGTTTCGTCACACGATGTATCAATTGCAAGAATAATCGGGTCAGACATAATTAAATTAAATCAACGAATAATTATCTCTCTTCTGGTTTCGTCTATATGTTTCATGTGTACAGAAATTACATAAGCTTTCTCATTAAGTATCTTAAAAATTCCTTCGCTTTTCTCGCTCCATTCAACACACATTAGATTAGCTGGTTTTAAAACTTCTTCTAAACCCAGATGTTCAAACTCTTCTTGATCTTCTATTTTGTATAGATCAACATGATAAAGTGTATGAATGTAGTGGTGTTGAATATGATATTCATAATAAATCACAAACGTAGGAGAAATAATTCTATCAATACCTAAATACTCTCCTATTCCTTTTACAAATACCGTCTTGCCTGCTCCCATTTCCCCAAAAAGCATTATGACAACAGGCTTCTCAATTGACTTTTGGATATTTTTCTGTAGAAGACTCTTTGCTATTTGTTTTGTTTCGCCTTCGCTGATTGACTGAAATTTTACTGATTTATGAGCTATTCTTTGAAAGCGCATGTCTCCTTGCCTTAAGATTCTAATATCTCCTTCCGTAAAATCGATAACTGTAGATGGTTTATTTCGTGGAAGTTTTCCGTAATCAATAATCGCATCGATCATACGCTGTTTTGACTTTGGCGTTGCTTTGAGTAATGCGTCAATTGAATAGTGTGGAGATGTTCCTGAAATATTTGCTGAAGTTGCTGTAATTGGCTTTCCAAATGCCTTAACAACACCATTTATAAATTGGAAATCTGGTACTCGAATACCTAACGTACCACGTTCTGATTCAAGTTTTTTATCTATTTTATGGGTAGAAGGAAATATGAACGTATATTGACCAGGTACCATTGTCGATATTATTTTTTCTTGTTTATTACTCACAGTGACATATTCTTTCGTACGTTCAAGTGTTCCTGTAAAAATAGAAATTGCTTTACCGGGTGGGCGGGATTTGTATCGAATGAGCTTTTCTACCGCAACTTTGTTTGTTGCGTCAACTGAAAGACCATATACTGTGTCTGAAGGAACAACAGCAATACCACCTTTGCGAAGAATTTTTACTGTTTGTTGAATAGCTTCTTTCTCGTTTTTTTTTGCCTGAATGATATACATATAAGCTCGTCCTATGCGCCTATCAATTCTATCAAAAATTTGCTAAAATAAAGGGCTATGGATCAAAATCAGAAACCAGCAAAAGGACAAAGTCAAACATTCAAATTTGACCTCAACATACGTACGCTTTTTATTATTGTGTTTGTTATTCTTTTTGGTCTTACTATTTTTTATGGAAATCAAGAGTTTCAGCGACTTTCTTCTGAAAAACCAATAAACGAAGTGTTAACTGCTATTAAAACTGGAAAAATTGAAAAAATTGAACGGTCGGGAAACACTATTACAGCGATTTACAAAAATGGTGAGAGAGTGAGCACAAAAAAAGAGGCTGAAGATAGTTTTCGACAAATACTTCAAGAGTCTGGCATAGATCCCGATGATATAAATGTATTAGTTCGAACTAACGAAGAGACATCGCTTCTATCTACTTTTATCATTAATGTAATACCAACAATTCTTATTATTGCCTTTTTTATATTTATCTTTAGACAAGCTCGTGGAGCGCAGGATTCTATCTTTTCATTTGGACAATCTCGGTCAAAACGCTTTTCAAAAAAAATGTCGAAAATAACCTTTAAAGATGTTGCTGGTGTTGATGAAGCGAAAAAAGAATTAGAGGAAATTGTAGATTTTCTCAAAAACCCTAAAAAGTACAAAAAACTTGGAGCCCGACCTCCAAAAGGAGTTATTCTCGTTGGTCCTGCAGGAACAGGTAAAACACTTCTTGCAAAAGCTGTTGCAGGCGAGAGTAACGTCCCATTTTTTTCTGTTGCAGGTTCTGAATTCATGGAAATGCTTGTCGGAATAGGTGCTGCTCGCGTACGTGATCTGTTTTCTATAGCTAAAACAAGCGCACCTTCTATTATTTTTATTGATGAAATAGATGCTATAGGAAGAACCCGTTCAGTAAGCGCGATGCCTGCGCATGATGAAAGAGAGCAAACCTTAAATCAAATCCTTGTTGAGATGGATGGTTTTACTCCTAATGATCAGGTTATTGTTGTCGCTGCGACAAACAGGGGCGATCTTCTTGATTCTGCATTATTAAGACCAGGTCGTTTTGATCGTCGAGTCATCATCGATTATCCTGATCTTGAGGGGAGAAAATCGATTCTTAAAATTCACGCTCAAGGAAAACCACTTGCTAAAAACGTTTCATGGGAAAAACTTGCTCGAAGAACTGTTGGCTTCTCAGGAGCAGACATTGAAAACATGCTCAACGAGGCTGCAATACTTGCCGCGCGTGAGCAAAAGGAGTCTGTTTCGATGGACGATCTCGAAGAAGCTGCTACAAAGGTAAAACTTGGACCTGAAAAAAAGAGACTTCAAACAGATCTTGATAAGAAAATTACAGCTTATCATGAAGGAGGACATGGCATAGTAACACATTTCCAATCTGATACTGACCCTGTTCATAGGATCTCTATCGTCTCCCGCGGCATGTCTTTGGGTCACACACTTATTCCCCCACGTATTGATAGACTTCACCAGACAAAAACCCGTCTTTTGAAAATGATTACTTCTATGTTAGGTGGTCGTGCAGCAGAAGAACTCATATTTGAAGAAGTAACCACTGGCGCTGCAAATGACTTTGATCAGGCTACTAATATAGCCCGAAGCATGGTAATTGAATATGGAATGAGCGATTTAGGACCAATAAATTACGGGCCTACACAAGATATTACCGAATGGGGAAGAGCCTTTTATGAACAATCATATCTTTCTCAAGAAACGATGAATAAAATCGATTCGGAAGTAAATAAAATTATAAGCGCATGCTATAAGAATGCAGTAATTATTTTAAAGAAACACAAACGTGAACTTGAAAAAGTTGCAGAAGTATTAATAAAAAAGGAAAGCTTAGATGGAGACGAGTTTGCAAAACTTGTAGGAAAAAAACCGAGTGCATAGGTATTACATATTAGGTATTATGGTATTAGGTATCGATACGTAATACTTTATACGTAATACGAATATCATGCTCAAGCTATGAAAACGCTTCTCATCATTGACGGACACGCACTTATTCACCGCGCATATCATGCTCTCCCGGACTTTATGTCAAAGGACAAAACACCTACAAATGCTTTGTATGGATTTGCTTCTGTTTTGCATAAAGTTATCTCCGACATTAAGCCGTTGTACGTGGTTGTTTGCTTTGATACTCCAGCGCCGACCTTTCGTGATAAGCTATTTGAGAAATATCGTGCACAGCGACCGGAAACTGACGAAGAACTCAAAATTCAGTTTCCTCTTGTTAGAGATTTTCTTAACGCTGCAGGAATAGACCATGTTGAAAAAGAAGGTTTTGAAGCAGATGATATCATAGCAGCTATCACTCACAAAGCGCATAAAAAAAACATAAGAACAATTATTCTTACAGGAGATAAAGATATTTTTCAGCTCATTAATGAAAGTGTATTCATTCTTACTCCACAAGTAGGACAAGCAAAAAATGGAAAACTGTATGACCGCAACGCCGTTATTCAAAAGTTTGGGATTCCACCTGAACGAATCGCAGATTATAAGGCTCTGGTAGGTGATCCATCAGATAATTATAAAGGTGTAACAGGAATCGGACCTAAATCCGCAGTTCAACTTCTCAAAACATTTGATACTGTGGAAAATCTTTACAAACATATTGATGAAGTAGAAAATGAAACAATTAAGCAAAAACTTATTCAAGGCGAGCAAGATGCTATACTCGCAAAAAAACTTGCTGTATTGGAGTTTGATGTTGGAATTAATTTTGATATTGATCGCATGGAGTTTAATAACTATAATGAAGAATTAAAGTCATTTTTTGATACGTATAGTTTCAAAAGTTTAAAAGGCCGATTTTTCAAAGATGAATCTGAAGTGAAAAAAGAGAAAAGAAAGAGTAAAGATCAGCTCGCGTTATTTTAAGTAATTTGCTCTCGTCATGCTGAACCCATCGGGTCTGAGACCCTCGGGGGCGAAGACTCGTTTTGGGATCTCAATGTTTGTCATGCTGAACTCCGATTAAATCGGAGGAACCTTGATTCAGCATCTCGAGATCCTGAAATGAATTCAGGATGACAGAATAATAATATTTTTATGCATATAGCAAACATCCGAGCACTTGAAATTCTCGATTCGCGTGGAAATCCTACCGTGATGGCACACGTGCAGCTCTCCGACGGAACGATCGGACACGCTTCTGTTCCCTCTGGAGCTTCGACAGGCTCACATGAAGCGCTTGAACTACGAGATAACGATGAAAAAAGATATCTAGGAAAAGGCGTACTCAAAGCGGTGGATAATGTAAATACCAAAATAGCTGATGCACTCAAAGGTGTTGAAATCGAAGATCTTTTGAATATCGATAAAATTATGCTCAACCTTGATGGTACGGATAATAAATCACAACTTGGGGCAAATGCTATCTTGGCGGTTTCCCTCGCAAGCGCCCGTGCCCTTGCTGGTTCCAAAAAGGAACCTGTATGGAAAACACTTCATGAGTATTTCTTTTCTGAATTCGAGACAGCTTTTCCTCGATTAATGGTAAACATCATTAACGGAGGAGCACACGCAAACTGGATTTTTGATATTCAGGAATTTATGATTCTTCCAAAAACTACTTCCCCATCAGAATCTGTAAAATTAGCATCCGAAGTCTTCCATCACCTTGGCAAACTTCTTAAAGATAAAGGATTTCACACGCTTGTTGGAGACGAGGGGGGTTATGCTCCAATACTTAGTTCAAATAAGGAAGCATTTGAATATATTCATATGGCGATTAAAAATGCAGGTTATATTGCAGGACAAAACGTCGATCTCGGTATTGATGCAGCAGCTTCTGAATTTTATAAAAACGGACAATATCAAATGAGGGTAGAAAATAAAAATTTACAAATGACCGAACTTGTAACCTATTATCTTGATCTTGCCAAAAAATTCGGTATCGTATCTATCGAAGATCCATTTGCTGAGGACGATTGGGAAGGATTTAAATTGCTTACGAGCAAAATTGATAGTGGAACTGTTGTTATCGGTGATGATTTATATGTTACAAACCCCCAAAGAATTGAAAAGGGAATAAGTCAAAAGGCTACAAATGGAGTTCTAATAAAGGTAAATCAAATAGGTACACTATCGGAAACAATTGAAGCTATAAAAAAAACCCGTTCAGCTGGATGGAAGATTGCAATTTCTAACCGCTCAGGAGAAACAAACGACCACTTTATCGCAGATCTCGCAGTTGCTTGTGGTGCAGACTTTATAAAAACAGGCTCAATGTCACGCTCGGAAAGACTCTCTAAATATAATAGACTCATCGAGATCGAACAACTCGAGATGTAATATTTCTATATACGCAAAAGGGCACGGTTGGGATTTAACGACGCAGGGTCGTTTGTGACTCGAAGTCACTAAAATCTCTTCCGTGCCCAATTGCACTTTGCTTGTTGTACCGCGGTTTGGTATCGCATCGCGACACCTTTTGGCCCCTTTGGGGCCTTGTTTGCCGATAACGGAGCAACCCGTTCTGCATGTAGCAGTCCTTCCGGCAGAACCGAAAGTTTGCAATATCCTGTTGGAACGAGACCTACAGGTCAGCGGCCGAGGCCATGTCGAGCACGTGCTTCTCGTCAGCGTCCCTCGCGATCATGATGGTGGTGAGCGTACCACCAGCGATCGCCAGGATGACCAACAAGATCACGACGAGACCCGCTGCTCCTTGGCCGCTTGAACTGCCGCGACGACGCGATGACTTGCTGGTGCCGAAGAACGACATGACGTCTCCCAACGCGTTAGGCATGTGTTTTGCCCCGCTGATAACGTTGTGCGCCATGGCGAACGTATTGTAGCCGGCCACCGCTGTCGTTCCCAGAGTACGCTCCCGCCATGCCCTGATCAGGCTGTGGGCCCAGATGGGAATCCCGACCCCGACGACCACAGGCCAGATGATGATGTAGCCGAGGCTAAACATCACCTGCGCCTGCTCTGCTGTCAGGAAGTTGGTGACGACGCCCAAGATCGCGAGGATCGTGAGGTAGCACCAAGTGAATCCTGCAGCAGACATGATCAGCGCCGAGGCGAGCAAGATCCGGATGAAGCCGCCGGTGATCTTGCTCTCCGTCCAGTACTTGCCGCCTTCTCGCGCGTTCCACCACGAGATGGCGAAGTTCAGGACGAGGAGACCGAACAGAATGAGCTCGTTCACGTCGTTTTCTCCTCTCAGAGATGTGTGAACTACCCATTTGGGTAGCCTTATAGAAATTATTCAATTAATTTCCACAAGCATACCCACATGAGTAGTAAATTTAAACCGCAGCTTATCAAAGTGCAATAAAAATGCAGCAAAACACCATCAGATAGCTTTTATCTGGGCTAGTTCAGCTGCACCTATATATTATACCATAATACTATAGGTCTGTAAAGAACACTCAAATTAATTTATGGAAGGTTTAGTTTATTAGAAAAATCTGAATTAAAAAAGGCCTATTAGTGATTACTGTCAAATCTAATTACAGTGTTATTGATAAAGTTGGGGTTTCACAGAAATAGACCTTAAGTGAAGAATTTTTAAATCTAACCTGTGGAACAAGATTATTCTTCGAATCTCCTTTAGTTAGTACATGCGCGACACAATCGTTGGATGTTGCATGAAGATGTATGGTACTTTTATGCATATCGAAAAATCCTGACATGCTATCAAACTGTTTAAGGTTTCCTTCTAACTGAGTTTCCATTGTCTCTTCGATAGACAGATGAAATTTATTTAATGGAACTCTAAAATCAGAATAAATTTTTCCATTTTCGATCCGAACTACTGCGAGGTTATTAAAAGTTTTCTGTACCTTTTTATCTTTAAGGTACTTCCTGACGACATTTGACACAAAATCATCGAGTCTGGTATGAGTATTAATTCCTTCTGGAATTATTGTCTGTATATCTGGTCTTACGTTTTTATATCCAATACCTATCTGCGCAAAAGCGATTTCTTTAGGTTTAAAATTCTTTGTATCAACTAACTTTTCTTTAAAAAAACCCGTGCTCCCATCTATGATTTTGGCATAACCAATGTCTAAATTATGAATTTCATTAGGTATACCAGCGAATGTTCCTAAAAATGACAATAGCTCATCCCCTACTGAAATTTTTCGTAAATCCTTGCCTATAAATGATCCGATTTCTTGAGGAGATATTAGCTTACTATAATTACCCTCGATTAAATCTTTTATAGTAGAAAATTGATAAATCTTTACTGATTGCACAATATTCATTAATGATACAAGAATAGTCCTAAATCAATTCGGATAGTGACATTTCTTATACTTCTTCCCACTTCCGCACCAGCACGGATCATTTCGTCCCGGTTTTTTACTAGCTGCTCCCGGGGGAGTCACCTTAAATCCACCTATCTCAAACGGCTGGTTTGTTTCTGATTCTGATGATTCTGCGACTACATTTGTTACTCTAACCGGGGTTTCATTTTCTTCTTGAGGAATCGCAGCTGGGATTTGTTTGCTCATTTTAAAAGGATCTACTCTCGAGGCAGATTTGAGCTGTACCTTCGGTTCCTCTTCTTTCTCAGGAAGATCTGCTTGTTGTATATCAACTCTAATTTTAAATATACGTCGTACAAAATCGAAATTTATATCAGATAAAAGCTTCTCAAACATACTAAACGCCTCGTTTTTATATTCTGTAAGAGGATCTAGTTGAGCATATCCGCGCAGGTTAATTCCCTGTCTAAGATCGTCAATTGCAGTGAGATGCTCTGTCCACAATTTGTCAATAGTATCTAAAAAGATAAAACGGACAACATTGTGCCATAGCTCTTCTCCAACCTCTTTCTTTCGAGTTTTATAAAGTTTTTCAAATGTATCAAATAAAACATTCTGTCCATCCTCGTGCCCTACAGAGGATTGTATCTTTTTGATAAGTCCTTGAACATTATCAGGAAAAATAAGCGCAAGTTCTCGTTCTAAGCCTTCAAAATCAGCATTCCCTTCCTGAAGGAAAACAAATGTGTTAAGAAGAGTATTAAAATCTTCTTCAAAGGCACGATAAACTTCATCTTCAAGCTTTTGCGATGTCTCTTCTGTTGATGCGAGGATAGACTGCCTCATGGTGTATAAAATTTCACGTTGTTTATTAAGAACATCATCGAATTCGACAAGATTCTTTCGAATATCAAAGTTGAATCCTTCTACCTTAACTTGAGCTTGTTCAAGAGCCTTTGAAACCATTACATGTTCCAAAGGTTGGTCCTCAGGAAGTTTGAAAAAATCCATCATGCGGGATACCTGTTCACCGCCAAACACTCTCATAAGATCATCTTCAAGAGATACAAAAAATCGGGTGTCTCCTGGGTCTCCCTGACGACCTGAACGACCTCGAAGCTGATTATCAATACGTCTTGACTCGTGTCGTTCCGTAGCAATAACACACAATCCACCAACTTTTACTACGTCATCATGTTTTTTCTGCCACTCCTCCCGAAGTTTGTTAAAGGCATTCTCATCTCTTAAATTCCCTCCCTGAGCTTTGCCGGAGGATTCATTCTCAATTTCTCTCTCATATTTTGAAGGTGGTTCCCCTCCAAGTACAATATCAACTCCCCGTCCAGCCATGTTTGTCGCAACTGTAACTGCTCCTTTTTCCCCTGCTTTAGAAATAATCCGTGCTTCACGCTCGTGATTTTTTGCATTAAGAAGTTCATGAGGAATGCCTTTTTTCTTTAAAAGCCGAGAAAGCGTTTCATTTTTATCAATTGAGGTTGTACCCACTAGCACAGGTCGTCCTTCGTTATGAAGACGGGCTATATCTTCTACAACAGCGGTATATTTTCCGCGCTCTGTTTTATAAATAAGATCAGCATGATCTTTTCTTACAACGTCTTGATGTGTTGGAACAACAATTACTTCAAGCTTATATATTTTATTAAACTCCTCTGCTTCAGTTTGTGCTGTTCCAGTCATCCCTGCAAGCTTTTTATACATTCTGAAATAATTCTGAAGTGATACTGTCGCAAGAGTTTTAGATTCACGTTTAATTTCAACGCTTTCTTTTGCTTCAATTGCCTGATGAAGGCCCTCAGAAAAACGTCTTCCCTGAAGTAAACGCCCGGTAAATTCATCAACAATAATTACTTCACCGTCTTTCACTATGTAATCCTTATCTACTTTGAATAGTGTTCGGGCTTTTAGAGCAGCTTCTACATGGAATAAAGAGTCATAATCCTGTTCATAGATATTTTGCAATCCTAATATTTTTTCTACTTTTGTAATCCCTTTATCATTAAGATGAGCAGTTCTCAGTTTCTCATCAATCGTATAATCACTCTCATCTAATCGATGCACAATTTTGGCATATTCATAATATTTAGATACATCTTGTTCGTATGGTGCCGAAATAATGTGGGGTGTCCGTGCCTCATCAATAAGCACTGAGTCTACTTCGTCGATAATAGCGTAGTTGAATCCTCTTTGCACAAGTTCCTCTGGAGATTTAGCCATATTGTCTCTAAGATAATCAAAACCGAATTCAGAATTAATACCATATGTGATATCAGCTTGATATGCTTCCTTGCGCGTAATTTCACGTAAATGGAGAATACGCCAGTCAGAAACCCCGCTATCTTGATATGCAGGATCGTAAATAAAGGATTTTTCAGAAATCATTGAAGAAACAGATAGTCCAAGCATGTGATAGATTTCTCCCATCCAACCTGCATCACGCCGAGCAAGATAATCGTTAACCGTAACAAGATGTGCTCCTTTACCCTCAAGTGCATTAAGGTATAACGGAGCAGTTGCAGAAAGTGTTTTCCCCTCACCTGTCTTCTGTTCAGCTATTTTCCCTTCATGAAGTGCGATTGCAGCAATGAGTTGTTCATCAAAGTGGCGTTGTCCCAATATCCTTCTTGACACTTCCCGTACCATTGCATAAGCCCAGGGAAGAACATCGTCAAGTGTTTTATCACCAGATTGTACGCTCTCTTTCAGTTTTTTAGTCTCAACGGAAAAATCTTTATCCTTAAGCTTGCGAGCATCATCTTCAAGCTCGTTAATATGTTCAACGATTTTTCCTATCCGAGAGAGTTCTTTTTGATTGTAATCGAAAAGTTTTTTTACAAATCCGAGCATAATAGAAATTGAATCGCCAAATGACGAAAAGAATTGAAAATTAGATACGTACTATTGTATCAAATCCGACCACATCGTGGAGAACTTTCGGTAATAAAATACTTCCATCTTTTTGCTGATGATTCTCAAGTAGTGCAATAAGTATTCGAGGCGATGCCAAAGCGGTATTATTCAATGAATAACAAAAGGTTTTACCACCTTCACGCGTTTTATATCGAATATTTAATCGTCGACATTGAAAATCACCCATAATAGAGTTAGACATCGTTTCTCCATAGCTATTACGTGATGGCATCCATGTCTCTGTATCATACTTGAACACCTGCGGTTCTCCCATTTCTCCTGTACACATAAGTACGACTCTATAAGGAAGTTCTAGTTCTTGAAGTATCTCTTCACAATTCTGCTGTAATTCCTCATGAAGCACTCGAGCTTCATCAAGATTATTTTTAGCCAGAATTACCTGTTCAATTTTCCAAAACTCATGAACTCTGTAAAGTCCCTTTGTATCTTTACCATAGGCTCCTGCTTCACGACGAAAACAATCAGACATGGCAACAAATTTAAGCGGAAGATTTTTTTCCTCATATACTTTATCTTTATGATATGCCATTGTAGGAACCTCGGCAGTACCAGCCAAATATGAGTCTGGATCATTGAGACTATAAACATCGTCTTTACGGGCCCACGGAAAATGTCCTGAACCAAAAAGTGTGAATTCTTTCACTATTGATGGGGCAATGATCGGCATATAACCTTTTAGAGTCAGCTTTCTAAAAACATACCAAAGAAGTGCCATATGTATAAGTGCGAGTTGATTTTTCAAAAAGTAACCTCTAAATCCCGAGACATCAGATCCTTTATGGAAATCTACGATATTAAGTGATTCTCCAAGTTCTATATGCGATTTGGGTTCAAAATCAAACACTCTGGGCTCTCCCCACTTTTTGATCTCAACATTACTGCTCTCATCTTTTCCAACAGGAACTTCATCAAGAGGCACATTGGGAACATGGAGCATAATATCGTTATATTCCTCTTCTATTCTTTTTAATTCATCTTCAATCTTCTTAAGCTGATTCTTAACATTTTTCCCCTCCTCAATCTTCTCCTTTGTGGGTTTCTCATTTCTATCGGAAAGCTCGTTTCGCTTTGTTCTAATGGTCTGAACTTCGCTAATAAGAGATCTTCTCTTATCGTCTAATTCAAGCAAGTGGTCAATATCAACCTCTCGTTTCTTATTTTTTGCCGCTTCAATGACCTTCTCCTTATTTTGTCGTATATAATCGATTGACAACATGTTATTTAGTGAAACTTATAATAGTTTACCACATACCAAGATCATCTAATGCTACTTTATAGCCCCATTCCCAACTTGTAATGGACGGTCTTGCACGTATTCTTGATTATTTTTTAAAGCGATTTCTGCTTTCATAAGTTCCAATGAAACATCACAATAATGGTCTGGTTTTGAAAGGAGATTTAGTTTCGCTATCTTTAGTGCTATCTCCCGAGCCGTTGTTCCTTCAATCCTCATTAACTGTTCTCCTTCAGGAGTGACAAGTTCAGCACGCAATCTCTCGTTCAAGATGAGAATTCTCACATATCCTCGCGGGTCAATATCTTCTTTTTCGTCAAAATATGGCTTCACTCTGCCCCAAATGCTACATGAAACAATTTCTTTTGCCATCTGCCAATCTTCCTCATAAATATGCGCTGAAATCGAAGTAATAGATAAGCTTCCAATTCTTTTGTTTGTTTTATTTGCAATATATTTCTGCAGATTGAGCAATCCGTATGCGTTAAGAAGAGCCGCCTTCATCATATCGTGTGATCTAAAAACAGCAAACATATTAAGCTTTTCATGGTCTTGAACAAGTACTTGTACGTGGGTCAAACATGGTGATTGCTGGAAAAGATCAATAGGTGGGTATGAGGTGATTGCATATGCATTGCGAGGTGCGCTGAACTGATTAATCTTATCAACAATGCTTTGAATTTGGTCAACATTTTTTTTATATTTTCGCAGTCTGTTTCCGTAGGTATATGTAACACCTCTCGGTTTTTTCGGATCTAGATAAGTATTCATGTAATCTCTACGCATACTCTCTGAAAGTCCAATATGTTCAAGAACATTCACCGGCCAATCAGGAATGGTAAAATCATCAATATTTTCCTTCTCAACAGTCCATGTGAGATTTTGAAGCTCTTTTTGTTTACTGCCATATTTTGTCTCTGTTATCGGACCATAGCGGACTATTCGATCAATGGCATGTGCCCACGTATTTGCGAGCTTTTTTCCACGAACATTCCATCCAACCCTCTCAGAAGGCCATGGAAGATCCCCGTCTCTTTTGGCCTCTGGAAATTCTTCGCTCTTCATGTATTTTTTGACTTTTAGTTTTTTCCTTTTTCTCGATTCATTAATAACTTCATCAAGTGATGCTACATCAATAAACTCAACATTTTGTCTCATCACATCAATTACGTCATGGGAAATTTCTTTATGGATATTTAGACCACCAGGGCCGTTTTCCCAAATATTCTTAAGAAGTCTTCTTCCGGCAGAACCTATTTCTGTGTTAGATAAAGGGCTATTGCTGAAAACTAATACTGTACGAATCCACGGATTAAGCGCAAGATTTCGCAGCATGATTGAAACGCCTTCTTGGCTATATAATGTACCAACGATCTGACACAGTTGTTGGAGCTCATCTCTGACACGCATCAAACCACTAGGATCTGTCCAGCACGTACACAACGCCACACTGCTTTCTTCCCCAAGAATAACTTGATACTTTTCCGATAAATAAAGTTTAGTTTCCATTTTTACACAATAAAAAAACCCCGCCTTGGCGGGGTTGAAATTGAATATTTTAAGAACTAATTTTCACGAGTTTCCCCTCCAAGGATAGCATCGTGAGATGATTGAGGGGAATAGTTGTTATAGACGTTTACTCGTGAATTCATATTATCTATTGTATAGTTACTGAATATTTTTGTCAATTATTTCCTTGAAAAGCTTTCTCAATGCTTTATCTCGGTGGTTATATCTCTTATGTTCGCTTTCAGTTAACTGATCATAATATTTTCCATTTCGTACTTTAAAAAGTCCTCTATAGGGAAAGCCTTCTGTTACTAAGCTTTGCAACGGTTTTCGTGAAATATGTCCCTGACACTTTCCCTCAGTCTGAATAACGTCTTGTCCATCAAAATAGGTAAGACATGTGACAAAAAATACTTTTCTATCTTCGGTTGAATGAAATCGGCTGAGCTTTTTTAAGGTAAAATCGATAAGTTCCTTATCGCTTGCTTCTCTTCCCATCCACCGTTTAGACATAATACCAGGCTCGTTATTAAGTATGGGGATCATAATTCCACCATCATCTGAGATTGTAGAAATATGAGATTTTTTGTAATAAAAATGCGCTTTTGCTGAAGAATTTTCACAAAAAGTTTTACCACTCTCCTTAATAGTCTCTGAAATGTGAAGATCCTGAGGAAAAAGAACATTGATATCAATGCCTAAATCTTTGCAGATATACGTAATCGCCCGATGAAAATCTTTTTGTTTACCAGGATTTTGAGTTCCGATAAGAACCTTCATAGCCCTATCTCTCCTGCTATTTGTTGCATGGATTTTAAAACGATTTCCGCAAACTCTTCAAGTGGAATCCCAAGCTTTTCTTCACAGAGTTTAATCTTTTCCCTATCTACTCCCGCGGCAAAAGCTGACATTGGAAATTTTTTAAGAACAGATCGAACAGAAACAAGTGAGAGTTTTTTTTCCGGTCTTACTAAGGCTACAGCAACGATTAATCCCGTCAGTTCATCGCAGGTAAACAATGCCCATTCCATAGGTGATTCTGGAGCTCTAAAACCATTATGCTCGTAATTATGTGTCAAAATACAATCAATAAGTTCTTGATCATTTTCACCTGTGTCTTTTATCCACTCTATGGTTTTTGATGTATGCTTGGAGGGATCAGATTGGGTCGCTTCCCAGTCAGCATCGTGAAGTAATCCTGCCATCGCCCAAACTTCAGTATGTATTTCTACTTTTTGATTTTTATTTTTTAATACTCTTGCTAATCCTCGCATTGAAGCTTCAACACACAAGCAATGATTTATAAGATTTTTATTCTGCAGATGTTTCTTAAGAATATCTAGAGCATTTTCTCGGGTTAAAATCATTTTATTGTCTATATTATATATGCTCCCTATTCCGGTCGCAGAGTGGGAAAAAGGATAGCGTCTTTAATACTATGTTGATCCGTAAGTAATGCGGCAAATCTGTCTATTCCCATACCCCATCCTGCAGTTGGGGGCATGCCATATTCAAGTGCTTCAATATAATCCTCATCCATAACCTGATGTTCTTCTCCACCCCGTTCACCAACATCTACTTCATTCTCCCACCTTTTTCTCTGATCAACAGGATCATTGAGTTCGTTATACGCGTTAATAAGCTCTGCACCCAAAACCAACAGTTGAAAGCCAGCAGACTTTGTAGGGTCATCATTTCGCCTCTTTGCTAAAGGTTTCAAATCGACAGGATGATCTGTGAGAAACATTGGCCCAACTAATTTTGGCCGAATATGACTCTTATACACTCTATCAAGTATATGTCCGTATCCAACAACCTTTTCATCAAGAAGTTTTCTTTCTTCAACAATATGCAGTAATTTCTTTTCGTTATCTATTTCATTTAGATCAATATTGAGATGCTCTTTAAAAAGTTCTACATATGAAACTCGTGGCCATGGAGGAGCGAAGTCGATTTCCTGCTCTTCATATAAAATTTTCATGCTACCTTTCACTTCTTGAACAATCTCAGTGAGCATTTTTTCAGTAAACTTCATTAAATCCTCATAGTCGGCATATGCCCAATAGAATTCAAGCATAGTAAACTCAGAACTATGCCATCGGCTTAAACCTTCATTTCGAAAAACTTTGCTGATTTCATATACCTTTTCATATCCAGCCACAATAAGCCTTTTAAGATAAAGCTCATCAGAAATTCGCAGATAAAAATCATGGTCTAATGCATTGTGGTGCGTGACAAATGGTTGAGCTGTTGCTCCACCATAAATTGGCTGCAAAACTGGTGTTTCAACTTCAAAAAATCCGGAGCGATCCAAAATATTGCGGAAAAGCTTAATTATCTGAGCTCTTGTAGCGAAAACTTTCTGCGTGTCCTCATTAATCAGTAAATCTAAATAACGCTTTCTATATCGAGTCTCTACGTCTTTTAACCCATACCATTCTTTTGGAAGAGGTCGAAGAGATTTTGTTAATAAAGTATATTTCGTTGGAATAATTGAAATTTCTCCTGACTTTGTTTTACCAACAACTCCTTCTACTCCAATATAGTCACCGATATCTAATAACTCGAGATGATTATATAAATCTTCTGAAAGATCTTCTTTTCTAAAAAAAACTTGCATTCTTTCAGATTCGTCTTTGATGTCTGCAAAGGTAATATCTCCATGAGTACGAAGAGAAGTAATCTTTCCTGCTGTTTTCACTATTTTTCCTTCGCTCGTAAGAGATTCGGAAATTGTATGCTTTTTTTCATATGTCGAAGCATACGGATCCCAACCGATTTCTCGTATTTTTTTAAGTTTTTCTAATCGATTCTGAATAATTTCATCAATTTGAGCCATGTTTTATTCTAGCACAAAAAATCCCGCGCCCAGCGGGAATTATGTGCTTAAAAATTATTTAATTTCGATTACCTTGTACTTTAGCTCTCCTGCAGGTGCTTTAACTGTCACCTCCGAACCAACTCGTGATCCTAAAAGTGCTTTCCCTATTGGGGAAGAGTCTGAAATTGATCCTTCCTGTATATTTGCTTCAAGTTCTCCAACTATGCGAAAGGTCTCTTTTTGACCATTTGTTTCAATAACGACTGTATTCCCTATTTTAACTGCATCAACAGACTTTTCAACATCAACGATCTGAACGTTGTTAATGATAGTCTCAATCTCATGTATTCTACTATCAATAAAATTGAGTTCTTCGCGTGCAGCAGTATATTCACTATTTTCTGACAAATCACCCATAGATCGAGCTTTAGCTAGTCGTTCAACCGCATGTGGTCGTCGATCTTCTTTCAGACTGTTGTATTCAGCCAAAAGCTTATCGTATCCTTGCTGTGATAGCTTATAAATATTGTTCATGGTATAAAAAAATAAAGGCAGTATCTGCCTTGACTGTGTTAAAATATACTACACAACAGGCAATAAGTCAATGTATTTTTAGAATTGGCCCCGTCGTCTAGCGGCCTAGGACGTCAGGTTCTCATCCTGAAAATCGCGGGTTCAAATCCCGCCGGGGTCACTATCAGAAGCGTCCACAAACTGGCACCTAGCAGTCAGAAATAGGTTGGTAGGACAATCCCGTGTTTTTTGGTCATATCGACT